>JAAGKN010000647.1_pt1 | contig 56117 bp, 44 predicted proteins | sample 6206371 | NCBI WGS metagenome assembly JAAGKN01 (sample SAMN11533720, study PRJNA540317) | gut metagenome | isolation source: fecal pellets from male and female animal of same cohort | host: Peromyscus leucopus | place: USA:CA | collected 2017
ACAAGTGAATCACTTGACAAAGTTATGGCGGTACGGTTTTGTTCTTCTTTTGATTGAGCACTCACTCCCAATGCCGAAAGCAAGGCTATGCAAAAACTAATCACTATATTCTTCATTGCAATTTTGTCAATATTTGTTTTATTAGAAAAATTACACTACTTTTGCAGTGTTGATCCCCGGTAGCCCCTGTATATCAAGCTATCGGGTTTTGTTTTTCTACGGCAAAGATAATGTATTTTTCTGATATATCGGCTCTAAAGGCGGCTTAATCTGTGCTGAACATTAGGAAATGAATTTCTTCTCCCTGCGGTTGGTTAAGACCGTTGGTTTTGTTGTGAAGCTGTTAGGTGGCTGTTTGAGGCTTTCAAACTCCAAATGCTCAATGCGAAAGCCCCCTGTATACTTCACATAAAAAGTTTGCTTAAAGATCCATTTACGAGACTTTACCTTTGTCTTTACGGCAATCACGTATTCCACATCTCCAAGTTTGGAAAAATAAAGACATTTCTTTGTAAAGAGCTTGATTTTAACCGGTACGTGATTTCTTATGATGTCCCCAGATCATACTATTTTGATGATGATGAATTATCACCGGAAGAAGTGGGTAAGGATCGCTATGACGATGGTCGTTTGTAAGACTATTTTTGAAAAAGGACTTGACGCATTCCGGAATGCAGATTTGGATTGGAGGCAAGAATCGAATGATTCCTGTTTGAACGAATGGATTCAATTATAACCCCGGCTTCAGCTGCTATCAGTTGTCCGGCTGATACATCCCACCGATTGAGATTCAGTTCCCAATAAGCATCAAAGAATCCGGCTGCGGTATAACATAGGTCTATCGCGGCTGCCCCCATACGTCTGATGCCTCTGACACGTAATGCCATTCGGCAGATTTCAGTAAGGTTATTGTCGGCATTATCATTTCGGTCGTATGGCATTCCGGTTGCTACAACGGCTTTGGATATTTCTGATTTGTCTGAGCAATGGATTGAGTTTCCATTAAGCCAAGCTCCTGCTCCCTTCACTGCATAGAAACACTCACCGAGATATGGAGCATAGACTACGCCCAACACGGTTTCCTTATTATGCTCAAGTGCAATCGATACACAGAAAGCAGGAAGTCCCATAGCGAAATTCGTTGTTCCGTCAAGTGGGTCTATTACCCAACGCCATTCTCTTTCATCGTGATCTCGCCCGGATTCCTCCGAGATAATTCCGTGTGAAGGGAAATGTTGACGGATGAAGTCAAGAATCACCGCCTCTGCTTTTTTGTCGGCGATTGTGACAACATCGCTATCGTTGAGTTTTGTTGACTGTTCAAGATTGCTTTTGCGGAAATATTGCATGTGAATATCTCCGGCGTTTTCCGCCATCGCCAATGCTGCAGCCATCAACGAGCGGTGTTCCTGAGGAATAACGGAGAGGAATTGTGATAAATCCATATCTGAGTAATGAAAAAAAGAGAAGCATGATGCCTACTCAGGCGCAAATTTACGAATAAATCCCTGTTGTGTCAATATGTAGAGTTGAAGAATGAGTGCTACAGAAATTTGCCTTGAGCATTCATGCGCAGAGTGATTGTCACATTATTGCCGGAGCGTCTGAATGTCTTATTGTTGAAAGTAACTTCTTCAAGTGTGGCTTTGCCACCGGCAATTGCCGGTGGACGATTAGCGATGTACTTAATTAGGCATTTCAGCTCCACTTTCTGTTTGTTGCACTTGATAGTTATCCGTGAGATGCCATTGGCCTCTCTATTATCCTTTTCCCACCGCATATTTTTCTGATCGGGAAGTTCGGCCAAGAAACATATTGATCGGTTATGTCCGGAATGATTTATTTCAAATTTGATTTTAGATCCAGACTCGCTACCTGAAATAGATAGACCTTCAATAAATTGAGGGTTTGACAAAAGATCTTTTCCGGTGTTTTCCTGAATGCATATGAGATTGATCTGACATGCCTCCAAGGATGTGTTAATAGGTTCGTACTTGTCGTTATCACATGCTGGAAGAATAATCAGGCATAACGATGATAATAATGCCGAAAGGAGTTGTTTCATAGTTTTTCGATTCATTGATTTGTGGAGGTAAGGTTTTGTTTAAGGAAGTCTTTGAGATTGATAGTGTAGGACGCTTGTGATTGGGCTGCTACAACGCCTGCTCCGGTCGATACGTTGCTGTAGCCCCAAACAGGGTCGCTCATGCCGACACTCCCTAACTCTCCGATAGACCCATTCTCGATGTTCCACTGGTAGTTGCACCAGTTATAGTAGCTTCTGGAAACCGTGTTAAGAGTGAGAACCAGTCCACAGTTCAGCAGATCGTCATCTTCCTCCAGTGTTCCGAGTTCGCGCAATTCATAAATCATGTCATTGAACTGGAGGTTTAATGTGTATGTTTTACCCGTAAATTGGCGGTCGGTGAAAAATGTGAACCCAAATGAGTCGCTGCCACTGATTGCATCCAATTCTCCTATGTGTTCAGAAAAAATGGGCTCTGCCTCATAACAGAATGTACCGGGATAGAATCTCATGGGAGTATAGATGGTGACTCCGGGATCTGAATCTTCTTTTTCGGGGAAGCCCTGATATGTGAATTGGTAATAGTTTTCAGTATCTGCCTGGTCGCTGATGGTCATTTTTGCATTCAGGTTCATAGATAAAATGCAAGATTCGCCATATTCCCATTTATCAGTGATGACCGACTCCCATTTCAGTGAAGTGATAGGCACGCTAAATGGGACTACGACTGCCGCTTCGGCATAGCCATAAGTCGGACTGTCTGCCGTGATCTTTACAGTGTCACCTTCGTGTGGCAGATAAGTGTTGTCGACCTTTGTCCCATTGACAAGTATGCTGATTGTGGCATCATCAACCTGATGATTGTTTTCGCCGGACTCGTCAGTATAGAGCCATGAGTGGGTAACTGAAAGCTCAATAGGCTCTCCTGCCGTGATCAAAGAGTTTAGGCATATTACCGGTTCGATGTCAACCCGAGGATTGAAATCCTCATAGCATCCTGTCAGAAAAACAGACAGAATCACCGGGTATATTTTTCTTAAAATTCCCATGTATATGATATTGAAGGGATGATTGGTAATAATTTAATTTTTTGGAAAGCTGGTTTTGAATCTAAAACGTAGCCCTCTGGTGTCATATACGACTTATCTTTTGAGCCTCGCTTGATGCCTATCACATTCATATGGTTATATGCGTTGTAGAGTCCGAAAGTCCAGTATCCGCGTTTGTTTCTTACTGTGCATGACAGATCAAGTCGATGGTAGAATGGCAATTGATAGTTATTGATCGCAGTTTTCAATGCTGCTTTATCGTTTTCAACAAAGGAAATGCTTCCGCCAAACGGAGGAGTTTCCCACATCTGGGGCAGCAGCGTAAAACGGTTGCCGGAATGGCCTGTCCATGCTGCGTTTATCGACACTTTCTTGCTGATGTTCCATTTGACCAGAATGTTTATAGTATGACGGTTGTCAAAACGTGCCGGAAAGGTATGACCTCCATTTTTCTCAGGGAATTTTCTGTCTGCCCATGCCAAAGAATAGGAGATATGTCCTGTAAACGTTCCATAGAGCTTTTCCAGTTTGAAATCAATGCCCTTGGCCGTGCCACTTCCCTGCGTGAGCCTGGCATTCCACATTTCAAGTGGAGGTTTCAGATAATATTCATCGCTGTATTCTATTAGATTGTGCATCCATTTGTAGAATCCTTCCGCAGATACTGCGTAGGTCTTGTCAGAATTTTGCCAATACACACCGATGGCCACTTTGTCGGCGGTCTGCGGTTTGAAAGAGCCGGTCACTGGGATCCATTGGTCGGTTGGCAGAGAGAGGTAGCTCTGTGTAAGTTGGTGGACGTATTGTGTTGTGCGGCTATAGGCTATTTTGATGGCAAAGTCATCGACTGGTCTGTAACTTAGTGAAAAGCGGGGAGATATGCCATATTTGATCTCCCTGTCGATATTGAACAATGAGGCATGGATTCCGGTGTTGACTCTGATCTTATCGCTGATTTGCCAGTCATCCTCAATGTAAGCGTTGATCTCATTGGCTCCATATGACCAGGTGGAGTCGCGTGATTCGGTTTTTGTGTTTTCGACGATAGATGTTCGTGATGTTTTTGACGGGAGGAAAGAATGGCGAACATAATTAGCTCCGAATCTCACTCTGGAATTGTCATTTGGCTGCCAGTCAAAATCGCCACGTAATATCCAGTCGTTGATATTGTTGTTGGTTGTCATCCGATCCTTTATGGTGGAGATGGCTGATCCCATGTCGGATTTATAGACGTTATGGTGTTTCATTTCTGAGAAGTAGCGGGTATAGGCCGCTGTGAACTCCGCGGACAGATTCGTGTTGATGCGATAGTTCAAGCCTGCCTGAGCCACAAGATTACCCCAGTGAAAGTTATATTTGTCATTTTCAACAAAGCCATTGAACTCTCCGTCGAAACCAGCATCTTTTGATCCGGTTCTGAGCATGTCATTCCCAAAGTAGACGCTTGCAAAACCTGTGGCTTTATTGGAGAACCGGTGAGAGACCTTTGCATTCAGATCCATGAATGCATAATGAAAGCGCGTCTTTTCATCCTGATTTGAGTTGATGATCGCCAGTGCAGGAATAGTCAGAAGATCATACCATGATCGGCGCAGGCCTACGAGATAGGTGGTTTTCTGTCCAATTGGTCCAGAGATATTAAAAGCACCGGATGACAATCCCAACCGGGCAGATCCATGGTGCCCGTCAGTGTTGCCGTTACGAAGCCTTACATCCATAAAGGAAGATAGCCTGCCGTCATATTTTGCCGGCATAGATGATTTGAAGAAATCAATATAACGGATTATATCGGAATTGAATGCTGAGAAAAAACCTGCAAAATGATTGACGTGATAAAGCGGTATATTATCAAGCATATACAGGTTTTCATCCGCATTACCTCCATGGACATGCATGCCGGCCATGCCTTCTGTGCCTTCTGACACTCCTGGTTGGGCATGCAATGCCTTTATAACATCAGCTTCACCCAATAGCATGGGTGTGTTGCGGATTTCATCGGCCGTAATCTTTTTCGCTCCTATTTCCGAAGTTTCAACAACAGGAGATTCCAGGCGCGAAGTGACTACTACTTCATCAAGCATATTTGACTTTATTGTTGGGTCTGTGGGCTGGATGAGTTGCGCCCTGCCATGGCGGGGTGTGGCTGGTTTTTTCTTACGCTTTAAAATGACAGTGTTCCGTTTGATCTTATATTCAATGTCCGTATTGGCGAATATTTCGTCAAGCACTGATTTCAAAGGCTTGTTTTTGGCCGAAACAGTGATTGTCATGCCTTGCAGCAATGATGACGAATACACAAAATTTTTCCCTGTCTTTTCAACAAGAGCGCGGAACACTCCGGCTGCCGGTTGATCAACGACATTGATAGTAACCTTTTGAGCCGCTGATGCCAGAGCGAAGCTAATTGCCATGAATATTAGCAAAAGCTGACGTTTCATTCTTTCACTTCAATTTGGGTTTCGAGAATATCATTGATTGTAGCTATGAGGTTGCCGGCGTTACCCTCAAAATGGAGTGACAGGTGATACTCATCAGCATTCTCAGGAAGATTTGAAACTTCTACTCCATATACTTCCTTGATTTGTTCTATCACTATGGGAAGCGGTGTGTCTTCAAAGTCAATGACCTTTACTGATTCCATTGTAGGAGCTTCAGTGGCGATTTCTTCAATTGTTACCTCATGTTTCTCTGTCCGGGTGAATTGGTGATAAATCACCGTGGCTGTAGCCGACAATACAACAATAGAAGCTACTGCGGCCGCGATTTTCCTGATGTTCCATATGGTCACGGGCGAGATATCGAGGCGCTTCCAGCCTTTATCGACCGAGAATTTTCCGCTGCAGTATCTTTTTGCAATAAATGAGATTTCCTCTTTCATCTGGTTGTTCATATCTATGTGAGGTGGGGGAGTTTTGTGTCCACTCACATATATGACGCAACCATATGCTTAAGGTCCTATGCTTTGTTTATAAAAAAGGTAGAAAAAAAGTTTTTTGGCCTGGCGACAGTGATTCACGCAATCTCGAAAATGCCTTGGTCATTTGATTTTTGACCGTTTTGATTGATATGTCGAGTTCCTCTGCGATTTCTGCGTTAGAGTAGCCATCTCGTTTGCTCATAAGGAAGATCTGCCTGCATTTCTCAGGTAGATCATCTATGGCTTTCCAAATTTTAGCGTCGCGGAATGATGTGTCGATCACCTCCTCGCAAATTTCAGGAATGGAGTCGATGCCTTCTTCATCATGTTTACTTCGCAGAAAACTAATACACTCATTGCGCACACTCCGATAAATATAAGAGTTGAAATTGTCTATGACAGTTCCAGAAGAAACAGCTTTCCATGCCTTCATAAAAGTATTTTCCACAATATCCTCCGCATCGTCGGCATTGTCAACGATACGGAGTGCGTACATACCCAATGGCAAATACAGCCGTCTGAAATATGTCTCAAATTCTCGTACAGTCATAGTTTTTGTCGCTGAAGGAGAGAGAATCCTCTGATGTTTAAGACGCAATATCTTGATAAAAGTCCTATCAGCGTCTGGCGAAAATCAGATCTGAGGAGTGACTCATGCACCAATCAGTGACAAAAATACTGAAAATGTAATGCATGACCAAAAAAGAGCCGGAACTATGCATAATAATAGCACGGAATCATGATTGCCCATGTTTCCGTGCTATTGTTGTGAGAAAGTTATTTGAATACTTTCTTAACCTTCTGGAATGAGTCCTTCGAGAATTTTCCAACTTTTTTAGCTGTTTTTACGGTGCCATCCTTGGCTTTGTCATAGGTCTTGACGGTGCCGTTGGCTACTTTTTTGCTGACTTTCTTAGTGCCATCCTTGGCTTTGTCGTAGGTCTTGACGGTGCCGTCGGCTACTTTTTTGCTGACTTTCTCAGTGCCATCCTTGGCTTTGTCGTAGGTCTTGACTGTGCCATCGGCCACTTTTTCGCTGACCTCTACGGTGCCATCTTTTGTTTTTTTGTAGGCTTTTTTTACCCCGTTTTCGATTTTCTGCATTGTCGAAACCGAAGTTTCTTTTTTATCCTTTGTCACTGATAGCGACTCTGCGTTCATGTAGCCTAACGACAATATCGCCACAGCTACCGTTAAAACAATCTTTTTCATAATCTTATGTTTGTTAGTAACCAGTTTTTATGAAAAACATCGTTGAACTGGAATTGGTTGAACGCAACACCTCCAATTATTGTTAACGTTCATTGCAGTAGTTTAAGGCTCGGTTATGAAGCCGCGCCAGAATGCCGAGGCCTATAGCACGGGGCTTAGCAGTCTGACCACTGACTCGATCATCCGATGAGCTCTGTTGCGTCGCCGCCATTCTGCCGGAGTGACGCGTGTGCTCAAATGTTGGTCTGCAAGAAAAATGTTTGTGAGTTCTAGGTTGGCTTCTTCTGAGTAAATCAGAAGATTGGCCTCAAAATTATGTTCAAAGGAGCGGAAGTCGAAGTTTGTCGAACCCATTGATGAGAAATTATGGTCGACGATAAGTAATTTGCTGTGGAGCATTCCAGCCTCAAAGAAGTAGAACTTGATGCCGGCCCTCAGGCACTCTGAGATATAGCTGCGCGAAGCGTGTACCAGGAGCATTGAGTCGCTTTTTCTTGGGATCATGACGCGAACGTCTACACCTGATAGTGCCGCGCTCTGCAGTGCTTTCAATAGGCTTTCGGTCGGTAGGAAGTATGGGGTCTGCAAGTAAATACGCTTGTGAGCGCCTGCAATAGCCCGGAGAAATGTATGGGCGATGTTATTCCATTGGTTCATTGGGCCTGAAGTGACAGTCTGCGCTCCGGCCGAGATTCCTGATTCGGCCTTGGGGAGTTCTCCGGGAGAGAGAAGCGGGTGTCCCATAAAATTCCAGTCAACGGCAAATGACTGGTGGAGCGATCTGACAGCCGGCCCCGTGATTCTGGCATGCAGATCGCGCCATAGTGGGAACTGGCCCCCGTCAATGTAGCGGTCGGCAATGTTCATCCCGCCGATGTAGGCAATCTTGCCATCAATCACTGTGAGCTTTCTATGATTGCGCCAGTTTATACGTGAGCTGAAAAGTGGGAATGCCACACGGAAAAACGGATACACTTCTATGCCTGCTTCACGCATACGGTTGAAGAATTTCCGTTTGACCTTCAAGGATCCGACATGATCGTAGATCACTTTCACATCGATTCCATGGGTTGCCCTCTCGATCAATATGTCTGAGATCTCAGTGCCGATCTTGTCATCTTCAATAATATAGTATTGGAGAAGTATTGATTTGGAGGCAGCTTTCAGGTCGCGTTTGAGTGAGTTGAATTTCGATGTGCCGTCGCTAAAAAATGTCAGCGAGTTATCTGGATAATATATAGCTCCGCACAGTCCGTTGGCCAGTCGGGCTATTGACCGCAGTTGATCCGGAAGATCCATCATTGCCTTACGGCTTGGTTTGTAGCGTTCGCGGCGTCTGAGCAGGCGTTTGTTCCTGCGTGAGATCATCCGTTTGTTTTTGATGTTGCGGCCAAAGAAAAAATAAAGAACAAGTCCCAAGGCAGGGAGCAGTATCAATACTGTCACCCATGCCAGGGACTTGAGCGGGTTTCTGTTTTCTCCGAGAATAACGGCGATAACCGTAATGACCGACAAACCGTAGGTCAGCATAAGGGTCTGGTAGACCCAAGGTTGGCTAATATACTCGGCGAATGCGTCCAAAAATGGCTTAGAAGCTAAAGATCGGATAGTTTGCCATCAGCGCGTTGACTTTCGCGCGTACTTCGGCTATCACTTCCGGTTTGTCGTGGTTGGTCAGGACTGTGTCGATAAATTCAACGATCACGGGCATCACATCTTCCTTCACACCACGGGTTGTGATGGCCGGAGTGCCCAGACGGATACCCGAAGTCTGGAAAGGCGAGCGGGAGTCGAACGGCACCATGTTCTTGTTGGCGGTGATGTCGGCTTCCACGAGGACCTTCTCGGCCACCTTGCCGGTAAGTTCGGGGAATTTGGTGCGGAGGTCGACGAGGATGCAGTGGTTGTCGGTGCCGCCGGAGATGATCTTGTAGCCACGCTTCTGGAGTTCGTCTGCCATGACTGAGGCATTCTTCTGAACTTGAGCGGCATATTTGCGGAACTCCGGAGTGAGGGCTTCGCCGAATGCCACAGCTTTGGCTGCGATCACGTGTTCCAGAGGACCACCTTGTGCTCCAGGGAATACCGCACTGTCGAGCAATTGGCTCATCATCTTTACTTCACCCTTCGGAGTGGTCTTGCCCCAGGGGTTTTTAAAGTCTTTACCCATAAGGATCAGACCGCCACGCGGACCACGCAGGGTCTTGTGGGTGGTTGAAGTTACGATATGGGCGTATTTCACCGGGTTATCAAGCAGTCCGGCAGCAATGAGGCCTGCAGGATGGGCCATGTCGATCATCAGGATAGCTCCGATTTCATCAGCCAGACGGCGCATTCTTGCATAGTCCCATTCGCGGCAGTAGGCAGATGCTCCGCCAACGATCAATTTCGGACGTTCGCGGCGTGCCACTTCTTCCATCTGTTCATAGTCAATGCGGCCATCGCTCTCTTTTACATTGTATTCCAGAGCTTGATACATCAGACCCGAGAAATTCACTGGGCTACCGTGGCTCAAGTGACCGCCGTGAGAAAGGTTCAGGCCGAGGAATTTGTCACCGGGATTCAGGCAAGCCATGAACACAGCCATGTTGGCCTGAGCTCCGGAGTGGGGCTGCACGTTGGCATATTCAGCTCCAAACAGCTGCTTTACGCGATCGATGGCGAGCTGTTCAGCGCGGTCAACAACTTCGCAGCCGCCATAGTAGCGGTGGCCGGGATAGCCTTCGGCATACTTGTTGGTCAGGCATGAGCCCATGGCTTGCATTACCTGATCGCTGACAAAGTTTTCGGAGGCAATCAGCTCGATGCCCTTGTGCTGACGGAGATTTTCCTGTTCGATAATGTCGAAGATCTGTGTATCTCTTTCCATTTTTATATTTATATTACCTTATTGGAACTATTGTTTCGTTATTCAGTTTTGCCTTTCGGCTTTTGCTTTTTCTGGACGGAAAAGCCGAATTTACCGAGCTTTTCTCCGAGTTGATAGTATCCGCCGTGGCTATATGCGATGAGTCCGGCGCTCTCCATGTCGAATGCTCCGGTCTGCGGATCGATATATCGTTCGTCAGCGAGAACATCGATGACTTCAGCAATAAACATGTCGTGAGTGCCAAGTGGAATGATGCTTTTGACACGGCACTCGATACTCAGCGGTGACTCTGCTACGTGAGGACAGCTGACTGCAACTCCAGGAGCCGGGGTTAGTCCGGTTTCTTTCCATTTATTGAAGTCTCGGCCTGACCGGACTCCACACCAATCGGTGGCACGACATAGAGTTTCTGTGGTCAGATTGACGGTGAATTCCATCTGACGCTTTATGATGTCGTAGGAATAACGGCTCGGGCGCACGGAAATAAACAGCATGGACGGGTCGGAACAGATGGTGCCTGTCCAGGCCACGGTCAGAAGATTGCTATCTTCCGGCGATGATCCGCAACTGACCAATACGGCCGGCAGCGGATACAGCTGAGTGCCCGATCGCCAAACCTGTTTTGTCATACTTCAAAGTTGGATGACTGGGTGTGGCCGCAGTAGTGGCAACGGATTGTTACCGGGTTGCGGTTTACGACGAGGAATTTTGTGCGCATCGGTTCGTTGTTGGTGATGCACTTGGGGTTGTTGCAGCGCACGAGCCCAATCAGTGTGTCCGGCAGGGTTACAGGGCGTTTCTCCACTACTTCATAGTCGCGGATAATGTTGACCTTGGCAGTCGGTGCTATCAGGGCTATGCGGTTGAGTGTCGCTTCCGGAAATTCCACATCCGCTACTTTGATAATCCCTTTGTGGCCAAGGCGTGAACTGTGCAGATTATTTCCGATAGTGACACTTGAGTTTATGCCTTCAATACCGAGCAGACGCACAACAGTGAAAAGTGCATCGGCAGGAATGTGGTCGATCACTGTGCCGTTACGCAGTGCGGCAACGGCGAGTTCTTTTTTGTTTGAGTCAGACATTTTGGTGGATAACGCTTAGTTCCTGTTGTCGTCTTTAATAGGTACTTCGATGCCGAGAGCTCTGCATATCAGGGCCTGACGGGCAAACAGACCATTTTTGGCCTGTTGGAAATAGTATGCTTTAGGGTTGTCGTCCACATCAGGATTGATTTCATTCACTCTGGGAAGTGGATGGAGTATTTTCAGATTCTGACGCGAGTTGTCGAGCATGGAGTTATGAAGCGTATATAGGTCCTTCACGCGCTCATATTCCATGATATCGGTGAATCGTTCACGCTGAACTCTCGTCATGTATATTATGTCGGACGTGTCGATCACTGTCGGCGAGAAGTCAGAGTGAATGGTATAAGCAATGTTGTTTTCGTCGCAGAACCGGATGTATTCCTGAGGCATCTGCAACTCATCGCAAGCCACAAAGCGGAAGGTCGGGTTGAAGTAGCGCATCGCCATGAGCAGGGAGTGTACTGTGCGACCATATTTCAAATCGCCTACCATGGTGATGGTAAGGTTGTCGAGCCGTCCTTGTGTCTTGTAGATTGAATAAAGGTCGAGCAGTGTCTGTGACGGGTGTTGGTTGGCGCCATCACCGGCATTAAGGATAGGCACATCGGTCACTTCGGTGGCATAACGGGCGGCACCTTCAAGATAGTGGCGCATAATTATCAGATCAACATAATTGCTGACCATAATAATTGTGTCCTTAAGTGTTTCGCCTTTTGATGTGGAGGTGACAGATGGATCTGAGAAGCCGATCACTCTTCCTCCAAGTCGGTTGACTGCAGTTTCAAAACTCAAACGTGTGCGCGTCGACGGCTCAAAAAAGAGGGTGGCCACAACTCGACCGTCAAGAATTTTGTGATTGGGATGTTCCTCGAAATACTGTGCCGCGCTTAATATCCGCAGGATTTCTTCTTTCGAGATGTCGTCAATTGACACTAAGCTGTTGCTTGCCATAGCTGAAGAACCGGGAGAATGGTTGTTGGTTGAAATGTTTTTGCAAAATTACAAAAAAACGCCGAATGATATGTAATTTTTTGAAAATTTCCGTAAATTTGCACTCAATCAATATTAAAAACCTATAAATCCATTAATAGCAATGTTAAAACATTTTATGCTTGTCGCTTTAGCCGTATCTGTTGCGGGTGGAGCCTATGCTGATGACTGGATGGCCGGAATTTCCGGAAATGCCTATGTCAACCAACTTTCAATTCCCGGAACACATGATTGCGGCACGGGCAATGGATTTACAGGAGTGCTCGGTACTATCGGAGGTCCGACGATGGCTCAAACGCAGGATCTGAGTATGCAGGAGCAATGGGATTGTGGTGTCCGCGCTTTTGATCTACGTCCTGCCGTGTCTTCCAAATCGTTGGCGATATATCATGGAGTCTGCCAGACAAAGCTGAGCTTTAAAGATGCTTTTTCAACTTTGCGTGACATGCTTAATGCGCATCCTACCGAATTTGCTGTGGTGCTGATGCGTCATGAAACCGACGGCGATAGCGGCGATTCATCATGGAGTGACAAAGTCGCATCTGAACTTTCTGAGTTCAGTCAGTATCTGGTGGATTATAATCCGGAATTGACAGTAGATGAGGTGCGGGGCAAGATAATCGTGTTGTCGCGCGACAGATTTACCAACTCAGCCACCGGTTTTATTTCCGGATGGTCGCATTCTTCAGAGTTCAGTGACCAGCAAGGTGCTACTATTGCCAGCTCTTCAGCGCGTGGACGTTTGTATGTTCAGGATTATTATGACTGCACAGGTACTGACGGAAGCACAATCAAAGCAAACGCTGTAAAGCGGATGTATGAGTTTTCCAAAACGCTTTGTGACCCTTCTGCCGATCGCATATGGGTGGTGAATCATACTTCAGGCTACACTAAGTCGGCAAATTCCAATGCCAATCGTGAGCTTGCCTCTGTGGCAAATGCAGCCCTCCTTGAACAACTCAATGACCAGACTGTGGATGCCGGACCAACCGGAATTGTGCTCATGGATTTCGCCGGCACCGACAACTCAAGCAACTACCAGACCAGAGGACTCGAGCTGGTGAATGCGCTCGTGGCTCACAATGCCCGTTATAAGATGGCTTCTACCGGTGAAGATATTGATCCGTCATTACTGATTCCTACTGTTGCTACCGAGGACTCAATTTACTGGCATGTGATCACTTCGCGCCGTGAATCGAAGTCGCTGACTTGTAATGAGGACGCCGGAACGCTGGTTGGCCAGTCAGTGGATGTGGAAGATCCGTCAGAGATCTCACAGTGGAAAATCGAGCAGCGGGATGATCTGAACTATAATATAGTCAATCGTGCAAATGGCCTGTATATTAATCCCGACAATACCGGCTTCAATCAGGTTGTGCATCTTTCGGCCTATGAGCCAAATGAAGGATGGTCGATCTCAAAGGTGGATAACAATGGTTATTATGCCATTCACAGCGGCACCGCTGTGCAGCTGAATCAGACTCAGGCTGTCTATGAATATCAGGTCTACAATTGGTTCTCGACTTTCCCTGATAAAAATGATGAGGGGTGCATGTACCGGTTCCGGGTTGTTGATTCCGAGGAAGTCATACCTCCGGTTATTCCTGATCCAGACCCAAGTGTGTTGATTGAGCAAATCGAGAGCGAAAGCGTGAACGCCGATCAGATGTTTGACCTGACTGGACGCAAGGTGAAGGACACTTCACGTCCGGGTGTGTATATCGTTTCCGGGCACAAGATAGTTGTGCGCTGATTGACATCGCAGTTATTTCGACCGCCGTAACACCGATGACGTGTGTGCGGCGGTTGTTTTTTTGCCGCAACTTTAAGCAGGGTTCCGGTGTTTATCTAATAATTAAACTCAAATACTTCAAACAATATGAATAGAACCGGAATTTTCTATGGCTCAACAACCGGAGCAACTGAAAAAGTTGCCCGCAGGATTGCAGAAAAGTTAAACATCAACGGTGACGATGTGCATAATATCGCCGATGTGGCACCCTCAGCCGTGGCTCCTTATGATAATCTTATTTTGGGCACCAGCACGTGGGGCGACGGTCAGGAACAGGATGACTGGTTTGATTTTCTCGATGGAGCACAGAGCCTGGATCTGCGAGGAAAACGTATAGCCCTGTTCGGACTTGGTGATGAAACCATGTCTGATACGTTTTGCAGTGGAGTGGGCGAGTTGTATCGTCGGCTTAAAGATACGGGAGCTGAATTTATTGGATCTTATCCTGCCAACGTGTACCACTTTGGCCATTCAGCCGCTATCGGTCCCGATGGATCTCCAGTAGGCCTGTTGCTGGATCAGATGAACCACGAGGATCTGACAGAGGGCAGGATTGATGGATGGTTACTCACCCTTCAGCCATATCTGTGAACAGTCGGAGATATTCCTGCTCGAAATTCGGCGTGAGAATTTCATGTCCGATTGCGTTTTGAATTTCTGCTGCGGTCCAGAATCTGCCCCCATCAAGCTCATCCGATGGTTGAGGCAGCTCATCTATAGTTGTGCGGAACGCGTTGACAAGTTCACGCTCCCGGCTTGATTGAAATACGTATGCTGTCATGAACTCGGCGTTGAAATCCTGGAGGCCGAGTTCTTCACGGGCTTCGCGTTTAAGAGCTTCTTCTGTCGTTTCTCCAAAATCGACATGACCACCTACCGCAGTGTCCCATTTCCCGGGTTGGATATCTTTCCAATCCGGTCTTTTTTGTAGGTAGAGGTTACCATTGCGGTCAAACACATGAAGATGAACAACGGGATGCAGAAGCATTGACCCGCCATGACATTCGCCCCGTGTGGCTTTGCCAATCACTTGACCTGACGGGTCTACAATAGGAAATATTTCTTTCGAATTATCCATAACGCCGACAAAGTTACAATTTTTTTTGTATGTTTGTTGTAATGTTTTGGCTTCGCCGGGAGTCTATCAAGTAAACAAACAACTTAAACTAACTAATTGCACGATGAAAATTCTACATCTCCCCCTGATGCTTCTGCTGGTAGCGCTTTCTGCTCCGGTAGCCATGGCCAACAAATGTGCTGATCAACTGTTTGACAAGTACAAGTCATCTGAACATTTTGAATATGTCAAAGTGCCGTCGATCGTCATGGCGGCAGGCAAAGCCGCGGGCGGTGTGTCAGACATGCCACTTGTCGGTGACACCAAAAGCATGCGTATGCTGGTCCTTGAGAACGGAACTGACGGTTTGCGCGAGGAGTTCCGAAAAGGAGTGGATTCAATGTCAGACTCTCTCGAAATGATTACCAAGATCAATGATTCCGGTGAAAAAGTGGTCATCTGGCAGGAACCGGGGAAAAATTCCATAAAAGCTTTCTTTCTGTTTGTGGAGGAAAAAGATGAATTGATGTTCATGGAGCTAAAAGGAAACTTCAAACATGAAGACATGGCCAAGTTGCTCGACGACGCAGTTTTTGATCGATGAACACCAGCGAATTTAAGCGAAAAATCTTACCTCTCAACGGGTCGATGTATATGGCTGCACTTCGTATAACCGGCAGTGTGGCTGATGCGGAAGACGTGGTGCAGGATGTATGTCTGCGCCTTTGGGAGAGAAGAAAATCGCTTGACGGTGTGGAAAATCTGAGCGCATATGTGGTGACAATGGTCCGGCACAGAGCTCTTGACATGATGTCAGGCGGAGATCGGGGGCGCTCCACAGCAGATTCAGATCAGATGCCCGATCGGGAGAGTGACACTGACGCCTCTTCCGCGTTGGAATCAGCCCAGGAGGTACGCCGGCTGTTGGATGCCATTGATAAGTTGCCTGATAAGGAGTCTGAGATCATCAAACTCAAACACATCGAAGGACTTGAGATGAACGACATCGTCACTGCCACCGGACTTTCCGCGGGCAATATCAGGGTTATACTGTTCCGCGCTCGAAATCATATAAGAAAATTGCTAAATCATTAAAAAATAATGACCGACGAAGAAAAGAAATTGATAGACGATCTCGATCGGCTGAGAATGCCGGAGGGTATGCAGCAACGTATTTCAGATGCGATTGACCGCAGAGCCGCCGTGACGCGTCGTCGCAGGATTCTGACCATGGTAAGTTCTGCAGCTGCCTGTTTGACTGTCGTTGTGGCATCGTTCTGGGCATTCAGGCAGGCTCCTGCCAATGATGGAGGAGAGCTGTCGCAGGAAGAAGCCCTGTACTATACTCAGATGGCCTTGTCAAAATTTACTTCGGCCATGGGGCATAGCCTTAAAGCAGTGGAGATTACGGAGTCTTCGCTCGACCGTACAAATGAAGTAATTGAAAATATTTTATAAAGCATAAACAGATGAAAAGAATACTATTTGCAATCATAGCATTGTTCGTAACCTTAGCGGCTTCGGCAACTGACTATTTTAAAGATTATGAGGGAAAACCTGACTGTCAGACCATCTTTGTGAGCAAGGCCATGCTGAAAATGGTGGGTCCGATGCTCAAAGACAATTCTGATATTGACATGGCTTCGCTTGCTTCCAGCCTTGAGTCCATCCAGATGCTGATCTGTCCGCCTAAGCAGATGAAGGCTGCTTATAAGAAATTCGTCGACAATCCCTCGTTTGAATTATTGTCAAGAGTGACCGATGGTGACGAGAAGGTTTTCGTTGGCCTCATCAAGCAAAAGGGGAACAGCAGCGGCGGCAAACAGTTGAATGACTATGTGGTCTATGTGGAAGACACAGATGAGTGTGTGCTGATCGTATTGACCGGCACAATGACTGAGAAAGACGTGTTGAATGCTACTGCCAGGGTCAGTCAATGAGCTTCAAGCCAGTTGGTGGCCACTCCCGACGCCACAGTCAACGGCACTCTGCCATTGTAAGCAGATTCCATCTCTTCTGTGACCAATTTCTGCAGTGCCGGCAACTCTTCTGGAATCACATTGAATATCAATTCGTCATGAACTTGTAGAATCATTTTTGATTTCAGCCCTAATTGCGCCATGCGTGAATAGATTTTCACCATGGCGCGCTTTATTATGTCAGCTGCCGATCCTTGCAGAGGTGCATTGATGGCATTGCGTTCGGCATAGCCTCTGACTACTGCCGAGCGGGAGTTTATTTCCGGAAGCATCCGGCGGCGCCCCATTACTGTGGCCACGTAGCCTTTCTCGCGTGCGGAAACGATGGTGTTGTCCATGTATTCGCGTATCTTCGGGTATGAAAGGAAATAGCCATCAATCAACGCTTTTGCCTCGCTGCGGCTGATGCCAAGCCGCTCAGAGAGTCCGAATGCGGAGATTCCGTATATAATTCCGAAATTTGCCGTTTTTGCCCTTCTGCGCTGTTCGTCAGTGACATCATTGATCTGCTCGTGAAAAATTTTGGCAGCAGTTGCCCGGTGAATATCTTCCCCATCGGCAAAAGCGGCTATCATGTCGGGATCGCCGCTGATGTCGGCCATCAGCCTTAGTTCGATCTGCGAATAGTCTGCCGACATTATAAGGCAGCCGTCGTCTGCAATGAACGCACGACGGATTTCCCGTCCATCGTCAGTGCGTATCGGAATATTCTGTAGATTAGGGTTGTTTGACGACAAGCGTCCGGTGGCGGTGCCCGTCTGGTTAAAAGTGGTGTGGATTTTTCCGGTCTGAGGGTTGATGAGCTGTGGAAGCGAGTTGATATATGTGGCCAGCAGTTTGCGGAGTGCCCTGATCTTCAGTATCAGGTCTACTAAAGGCACTTTTGACCGATATTTTTCAAGAATCTCTTCAGTTGTGGAGTAGCTGCCGGTTTTCGTTTTCTTGACTTTTGTGTCGATCTGCATCTCGCCAAACAGCACTTGTCCGACTTGTGACGGTGATGCGATGTTAAACTCATGACCGGCTTGCTGATATGCTTCTTCTTCCATCGCAGCGGCACGGGCCGAGAGTTTTTCACTCATGTCGGACAGAAGGGAAGTATCTACTTTCACTCCGGTCCATTCCATGTCGGCGAGCACAGGCAATAAGGCTTGTTCAAGATCAGACAACTCATCGCTTACTCCCTGTTTGATAAGCTCTTCCTTCATTACCGGATATAGCCTGAATGTCAGGTCGGCCTGTTCGCAGAACAGATCCGGCACTATATCAGAATTTACCATCGGATATTTCTTGGCTCTGATGGCAGCCGTGTCATAGTCGATGGTTTTGTAATCGAGGTAGGTCCACACCACATCCGACAGAGTATGTCGGAGTTCCGGCTGAATCAGATAGTGGGCCAGTGATGTGTCAAACGTTTTGGCCGAGATGCACACACCCGATCGGCGCAGCAAAATAATGTCGCGTTTGAGATCGTGGCTTAATATAGTTGTGTGGGCCGATTCAAACAGAGGAATGAGCAGTCTGACTTTATCGTGGCTGATATACACAGCTTGGTTTGCCCGATAGCTGAAAGCTATGCCATAGCATTTGGCAGTCATCGCTTCTGCGCCTTCTGCGTAAATGGCTATTGCAGTCAGACCGGAGCATTCCGCTTCTTTTACCGCAGCAGCGATCTCGTCATCGGAATTAAGGACCCGATATGATGACTTTGATGATGAGAAGGATTGCTTCGATGCTTCCGGGGCAGGCTCCATGAAGTCAAAAAGCGACGGCTCGGAATCGACGGTTACAGCAGGCTCGGGATTAGTACTAATTGGTAGCTCTGATTTGATTTTGGATATCAGAGATTTAAATTCAAGCTCTCCATATATTGCCATCAGGGCCTCATTGTCCTGTTGCTTGCGCTCAAGTGTGTCAGGATCAATGTCCACCGGTACATCGGTGCGTATAGTGGCAAGAAATTTGCTCATACGGATAAGCTCGGCATTCTCAGTCACCTTCTTTAGCAATGCGCCTTTAAGTTGGTCAGTGTGTTCCAGAAGGCCCTCGACCGATCCATATTCAGCAATAAGTTTGACGGCTGTTTTCTCGCCAACACCGGGACAGCCTGGTATATTGTCGGCAGTATCACCTTCGAGCGCGAGCAGGTCTATTACTTGTCTGGGATTGGCTATGCCATGGCGTTCGCACACTTCTTTAGGCCCTCTGATCTGAAAGCCTTCCCCTTTTAATGCGGGACGATACATGAAGATCTTGTCGGTGACAAGCTGTCCGTAGTCTTTATCGGGGGTCATCATGTAAGTGGTGAAGCCCTTGGCCTCGGCTTTTGTTGCGAGAGTGCCGATCACGTCATCCGCCTCGAAATCCGGCGATTCTACTACCGGAATGTTCATCGCGGATAGAATCCGTTTGATGTAGGGGATGGCAAGTGTGATATCTTCAGGTTGCTTGTCGCGCCCGGCTTTATACGCCTCAAAAGCTTCATGTCGGAATGTATGGCCCCCGGGAGGATCGAAGCAAACGGCAAGGTGTGTCGGATTCTCTTTTCGGATAAGGTCGTCCAGGGTCATCACAAACCCGAATATGGCAGAGGTGTTCAGGCCCTTCGCCGTGAAGCGCGGTGTCCGGATCAGGGCGTAATATGCACGGTAGATCAGTGCATATGCGTCGAGCAGGAACAGTTTTTTTTCTTGCATTTCTATGTTTTAATGTATCGATTTGGAACCATCCGTTCCGATGAGCAGACCATGAGTAGCCTTGCGTCCGCTGATGTTGTAATATTCTACAGCCTTGCTATTACTGACCGTTATGTCATCTATTGCCGAATTGTCGAGGATATCCACTTTCAGTGTTTCTGCTGCAATCGGGTTGCCGAATGCCGATGCGGAAATAAAGGCTGAATTGCTGCTGACCGTTGTCTTGCTTGAGCGTTTGAAAGTGCGTGAAGCAGCATCATATGTGAAGAAATTTCCGGCGGTCATGCCGTTTCTGCTCAGCAAGGTTCCGGTCAGATAGTTTGTCTGTCCAAGGCTTTCGGATTCATCTGTAGATGGCGTAACAGTGGTCTGGCCTATGACGATGAAGCCGGTACCTGCCGGTATTTCAGTGCCTTCAGTAATAGGTTCTGTGAGCAGGGTGTCGTTGTCAATGTCTTTGATGGTGTAGGCTTTGGCTGGAGCTATCACTGTCAATGGAAGGGCAACCACATTCACTGGCTCCTTAAGAAGGATTTCCGATTCATCGGCCACCAGAAATTCTGTCGGAGTTGATTGCAGCCGGGCATAGTTGCCATCGGTTGTGACGTATAGTCCGTTTGATGGCAGACTCAATGTCAGCATGCAGTCGGCATTATCTGCCCGCCAGGAGTAGTCATATTCTCCGTGCCATTGTGTGGCGGAAACCGGCAATTCTATTCTGTCATGGCTCCCATCTTTGCCTCCGAAAAAGCGTTGGCTGTTGAGATGCATCACTTTTATATGTTCATCAACCGGTATAAGCCGCCATAGTGAAGTCGGTCCGTTGAGAGCATTGGCGGCACAGAGCACTTGACGGGTTTTGTCGATGATTTCTCCGTTGGCATCACTGCCTGGAGCAGAGTATACGGCTTTTCCATCTGAACAGAGTCTGAATGAGCGGAACAGACGTCCTTCAGGATATGCCACAAGAAGAGATCCGTCTGTGGACATAAGCTTGCCATTGACCGACGAGAAGACCGGATTGCCGGACTCTACTGTGAAATCCGTGAGTCCTGAGCATTTGCCAAATGGGCGCAATGTGTCATCAGACGGGAACACTGTCAATGACTCGATGTTTACTCCCGTGGGAATTGAAGTTGCAAATTCAGTTATCGGGCTTAAAGAGCAATTGTCGATGGTGATCGATGAGCTGGATCCGGATTCCGGTGTCAGTGTGATTGTCAACTTTTTGGCTGAGGCATCGAAGGTGGTGGTGATCACGAATTTCTTCCCTGCTGTGGCTGTGAGTCCTGTGTGTTCCTGTGACCCGGTTTTGACCACTATGCGTCCGGCGGCGTTCAGATATAGCTGAAATCCGCCATTGTATGAATTGGCAAGTGCGTTGTCACCGGTGGCAAGCAATCCGGATCCCCATTGGTTGAAGGTCGCGCCTGAGTTGGTCACGTTCATCACCAGTCCCCACGATTTGTCACTTTTTATTGGTTTGTCAGGTTTGAGCAGGAGATTTTCTTGAGATGTGCCATAGGCTGAAGCAGACAGATGCAGACCGTTGATACTGACACATGATGCCGGTAAGCTGATACTCGAAACTGATGAGAATCCAGCAAAAGCATCTTCGGTAATAGCCACGATAGGTGCGTCTGGTGTGGATGCGTATGCCAGATCTGCATGACCCTTACCGGAGTCTATTCCGGTGATCACAATAGCACCGACTGGTGTGGTTTCATACTTCAATGTAATATCGCCTGCAACAAGAGTCGGGGCCTCTACAAAATTGGCTGTGATGGTAACAGATCCGGCCCCATAATAGGTGTATGGGTTATCTGTTGACACTATTTCATTATCAATAGACCAATGTGAGAACTTGAAGCCTGATGAGGCAGTAGCAGTGAGTGTTACTCCAGGTTCCTTGCTGGTGACTGATGAAGAAGTCGATCCTTCGATGCTCGCGCTTCCTTGGGCAGGATTGGCGCTGGTGGCTGTGATGGTACGGGGCGAGTTGATCTGGTCGCGCACACTGAGTTTGAACCGGATTACTGTTTGGCCGAAGGTAGCTGTGGCATCATAGTCGCCCAATGGCGCATCTTTGGCAATCATGGCAGATCCATTGGCTGAAACCGGGCCTTCTGCGATGAAATATTGTTCTGCTTCATCACTCTCGAGAGGGAATGTGAATTTTTCGCCTCTGTAGGCAATCAAAGTCAAATCATCGCTGAAATCATTTACCATGGAACGGTAAACAATCCTGTCGCTTAGTTTTGGCAGATATCGGCGAAGCAGTTCGCCGGCTTTTGTATGAGTGTTTCCGCTTGCAACGTTTGAGTACGAAACTGATGCGTTCATGGCCCATGCATGATCGTTGGCATACCAGTCCACATTTTGTCCGGCAAAGAATTTTTCCCATCTGGGCCGGTAATAATCCTTGAGCATGCCGTTCCATTGACGATAGGAATAATCGCGCAGGCCGCCACCTTCAGAGTTGTTGCGCTCGCCCCATGTGGTGATAAGGGTGCGTGCATTGTTCAATTCCAGCCAATTTTTATCGGATTCGGTGGTGCCGCTGCTCTCATTGGCTATATCCCGGGCCATCTGGGTCCACTTGCCGACCATGAAATTTGAGTTTGTGGCAAGTAGCTCATCAAGATCGTTGAAGAGGTTAAGAAACGTGGTTTTACGTTCTGTGAAGTCTTTGCCAGCTTCCTGGCGGGCTTCATTTATCGCTTTGAGCAGGTAGTTGGAGTAGTCTGTGAGGGCCTGGCGGGTTATGTCAGTAAGGTCGTAGCTATAATTTTCGCCGGAGAGATTAGCGTTCAGAAGGTGATAAGCGGCATTGGCCACGTCATCGGGATTATAGAAAATCGTGGATCCTCCCCAGGTGCTGACACTGTTGACCACCCATGCCGGGCGTGCACACATCACAGCTTCATGAGGTCCCTGAAGGCCTGAAGTGCAATTCAGGGCTGAGTTTCTCAGCAACTCCCATGCTTCGGCGGCGTCATTGTTGGCCTTTCCGTAGCGCGAGGTAGCGTAACCGGACATCCAATTCTCCGGATCTGGCTTTGATGAATGCCAAGGAAGTTCAAACAACAGATCGTAGAGCACGGGAGCTTGTTCGATAGCTTCAGGTGTGGCTCCGATACCTTTGATAGCTGAAATCGACGCCTTCTGATCGAAATAGCCATTGATCATGCCGTTGAATCTTCCGAAGAAGCCTGTGCGACCGCCGAAATTCGGTAGAGCGCAATACACCACATCATGTCCTTTGTATGATCCGAGTTTCGGATTGCCGTCTGAGAAAAGATCGAGAACCACAAGCCTTCCTTTGGGAACATTGTCAAGGACAGAATATTGCTGACCGCTCCATTGCCATTGCTGGATCACCCATTTTGATCCAGATTTAGCTCGGTCCATAGCTTCATATATCGCTTTGTAGGCGTTGCCTATATTGGCTATGCCAGACGTATTGGCACCTTCATGGAACGGGTCCATGCTATAGTATTTCGAGGTGCCCATCAATTCCTCAAGACGGGCATAATATTTTTCGGCGACTTGCTTGAATGCCTCTGTTTCAGGGTTGAGAATGTAAGGACGGGTAAACCCGCACCATCCTCCTTGGGCGATAGCGCTTAGTCCGGTTTTTGCTGTGAAATCGTGTGGTACCATACCGGCGAAACCGGGTAACACCGGCTCTATGCCGAGTTCGCGCATGCGGGTAAGGATTTTTTTTGCGAGTTGCTCCTGCCGGTCATACCACCAGTCTGGATTTTTGCCACCCCAACCTTCGAGGTTGTTCATTCCCCACCATGCCTGGAAGCACGGTCCGGCAATGAAGGAATCAGCTTCGTCCTTTGAATAGCCATAGTCCTTGGTCAGCATGTTTCGCCACACCACATCAAGTCCAACGATCTGCAGAGGCATATTGATGCCATGCAGTGCCATGTAGTCGATCTCCTGTTCCCACCGTTCCCATGTCCATGTGCTCATGGAATATGAAAATGTGCAATAGTTCAGGTAATAACGATAGTCAGCGGCCGATGAGTGGGTTTCAGCGGCTGAAGGAGTAGGAAGAGAGGTAAAAGTAGTTGTAAGACGGTTCCATGTCAGATTCTCATGAGCCGTGTGGTTAAGATACCAGTTTATGCCGGTGGTCAAGGCCGAGAGCGATGACGCTTTAATAAACGGTTTGTTGCCTGAGGATGTGATTGTGAATGTTTCTTTTCCGTTTGCGGATATAGAAGCATCTACTTCTGTCTCTATCATTGCCGAAGCGCCTTGCCCACCAATTCTGTCAAGCAAGTCTTTGATTGATTGTGGATTGTGCTCGGCGTTTGCGGCCATTGAAATAGTTATGGCGGCAGCGCTGGCCATGATGATTCTCAGGTACGGATTCATATATCTGATAATAAGTTGGTTTCTATGTTGCAAAAATAGCGAAAAATCGCTAATAATATGGCTGTTGCAACGCTATTTTTTTAGTGGACAGTTCTGAGAGTCGCAGCTGCTGCAACGAGTTTTTTTTCCTCGGAACAGTCGAAACAGGAAACGTGCGGCTGCCAGAAGACAGATACCGATGATAATCCCGACAATCAGATATTGGAATTGCAGGCTCATTTGGCGAATTTTGCAAGTTTGGTTCTTAACTTTGCCGGAGTGAGATCGGCGGGATATTGGTCGAAATCCAGTTTAAGGCTGCAGCCCTCTCGGAATCTGGAGCATCCGAACGCAGTTCGCCCCTTGAGTATGTGACCTTGTCCACAGAGGGGGCAATTGATCTCTTCAAAACTTTTGATTCGCGGTGATCGTGGCTTTTTCTGCTCTTTGGACTCCGTCTTTTTTGTATCGATGATCGTGATTTTCCGGTTTGTATTGTCTGAGAGTACATTGATCACAATCTCCCCGATCATCGTTTTGAGTTCGTTGATAAATTCTGCTGGAGAATACTCTCCCCGTTCGATGCGTCGCAGTTTATTTTCCCACAGGCCAGTGAGTTTGGCACTTTTAAGCAGTTCCTCATTTATGAGGTTTATAAGGTCTATGCCGGCCTGTGTGGCCACTATGTTCTTGCGTTCACGGGCGATGTAGCGACGGTTGAAGAGCGTTTCAATTATGCTGGCTCGGGTTGATGGTCGGCCGATGCCGTTTTCCTTCATTGCTTCGCGTAGCTCATCTTCGTCAACAGTTTTTCCAGCCGATTCCATGGCGCGCAGAAGTGTACCTTCTGTATATGGCTTGGGTGGTTGAGTCTGCTTTTTTTGTAGCGATGGAGTGTGAGGCCCGCTCTCTCCTTCTGTGAAATCGGGGAGAATGTTGTCGCCCTCATTGCCGTCAGGCTGCTCGGTCTTGTCGTTGGCGAAAAGGGCACGCCAACCTGGCTTGACGATTACTTTTCCGGTAGCTTTGAATGGCACTCCGGCTGCTTCTGCAAGTACTGTCGTGGTGGAAAATTCGCAATCCGGATAGAATGCGGCAATGAAGCGCATGGCAATGAGATGATACATCTGGCGTTCATCGCCCATCAACATGTTTGGCGCTTGTCCGGTCGGGATGATGGCATGGTGATCGGTGACTTTTGAATTGTCGAACACTTTTTTGCTTTTAGGGAGCTTGCCGGCAAGCAATGGCGCGGTTTGGGGCGCATAGGGTGTCATGCGCTTCATTATATCCGGAATTTTCGGATAGACGTCGTCTGGCAGATATGTGGTGTCAACGCGTGGATATGTAGTCACCTTCTTCTCATAAAGTGACTGGATCAGTCGCAGTGTCTGGTCCGCGGTCCATCCGAATCGTTTGTTGCATTCGACTTGCAGTGAAGTCAGATCAAAGAGTCTTGGCGGGGCTTCGCGTCCGGCCTTTTTGCTCACAGAAGTAACGGTAAGCGGAGATGCGGCTATCTGAGCCAGTGAGGCCGCTCCTTCTTCTTCTGAGTCAAAGCGCCCTTTTGTTGCCGAGAATATAGCGTTGCGATATTCGGTTTTAAGCTCCCAATAGTCCTGTGGCTTGAAATTGGCTATCTCCATATGGCGTTTGACCACAAGGGCCAGTGTGGGGGTCTGTACTCTTCCGATAGACAGCACCTTGCCCGGTTCGCCATATTTAAGTGTGTAGAGTCGGGTCGCGTTCATGCCGAGCAGCCAGTCGCCAACGGCACGCGACAATCCGGCAAGATACAGGTTGCCGAACGCTTGTTCAGGTTTCAGATCTGAGAAGCCTGCCTTGATCGCTTCGTCGGTAAGTGAGGATATCCAAAGGCGCTTGACCGGCACTTTGCACTCGGCCAATTGAAGCACCCAACGCTGGATCAGCTCTCCCTCCTGACCGGCATCGCCGCAATTGATCACCTCAGATGCTTGGGCCACGAGGCTTTTTATTACCTTGAATTGATTTTCAACGCCTTTATCGTGCTTTAATTTAATGCTGAAAGGCTCTGGAATCATCGGCAGAGATGATAGTGACCAGCGCTTCCACATCTCTGTGTAGTCGTGAGGCTCCTTTAGCTCGCACAAATGGCCAAATGTCCAGGTGATCTTGTAGTTGCCCCCTTCGTAATAACCCTCCCTGCGTGTGGTGGCGCCTAAAATCTGGGCTATGTCGGCCGCCACCGACGGTTTCTCGGTTATGCAAAGAATCATTTCTCGGCCCACAAAGTGGTTACCTCTCCATAGGGGGTCACCATTGTCATCTGGAACTTGTTTAGATTGTGGGCTGATGATGGTGTGAAATCGATTTCAACGGGCATATCGTTTTCTTCTTCCCACTGAAACGCTCTGTGGAAATAGATGGGATCGATATCTTTCGCTCCAAGTGCCGATCCATCGGGCAGGGTGATATAGATTGAATCAATTCGTTGCGAAGTGTGAGGCCGACCGATAAGGCGGCAGAACACTCTGGACACATCGTCGCGTTGCATGACCGAGTCGACCACTGCTGACATCTGGTGCGCGTTTTGGCGTCGTGTGCCACCCATATGGGTGAATTGGCCATCGGCCACTGCCGCACCGATCAAAGCCATCAGTGCCACGATAAATATCACATTGCGAAAGTTGCTCTTCATCTGTTGTCTGTTGGGTGAGGAGTGTCGGTGGTCGTTTCGGTTTGTTTCGCTTCATTCCATAGAGCGTCCATTTCAGAAAGTGTCATGTCCATCAGTGACTCGCCCATTTCTTTGGCTTTTGACTCTATAAAATTGAAGCGATGTGTGAACTTGCGGTTGGTGCGCTCGAGTGCGTTCTCAGGATTAATGCCGTATAGTCGGGCCACGTTGATGAGCGCAAAAAAAGCATCGCCAATCTCCGCTTCCATCTGCTCTGTGTTGCCGCTTTTTACTTCGGTCTCAAACTCATTGAGCTCTTCGCGCAGTTTATCCCACACTTGCTGACGCTCCTCCCAATCGAAGCCTACGTGTGCCACTTTCTCCTGGATTCTGAATGCCTTTATCATTGCCGGGAGCGAGCGAGGGACTCCGGCCAGCACCGTCCTGTTGCCACCTTTTTCCTTTAGCTTCAGCGCCTCCCAGTTTTGCATTACAGTTTCGGAGTCATTTGCTTCAACATTGCCGAATATATGTGGATGACGGTATATGAGCTTGGAGTTCAGCGAATCACATACATCTGCTATGTCAAATGCACCTTTTTCTTCACCTATTTTTGAGTAAAAAAGCACGTGGAGCAACACATCGCCAAGCTCTTTCCTGATGTTGGTGTCATCATTGTCGATAATGGCATCAGCCAGTTCATAGACCTCTTCTATCGTGTTGGATCTTAGCGACTCGTTGGTTTGTTTGCGGTCCCAGGGGCATTCCACTCGCAAACGGTCGAGCACATCGATGACCCGACCGAGCGCTTCAATTTTCTCTGCTCTTGTCTTTGTTGGTTTACTCATTGCGTTTCAGAATCAGGCAACACCATTCGTTGAGTGTCGTGTGGCGTAATTCGGTCAGTCCGAGAGGTGAGGCTACTTCCATGATCACAGGAATATCTGCCTCATAAAATCCGCTGAGTATCATTAACGCTCCATCCTTCATAGCTTTGACATATTCATGAAGGTCGGCAGTGATGATATTGCGGTTTATATTAGCGATAAAAATGTCAGCTTTAGGTAGGGTGGGGAGTATGGACGCATCTCCCAGATGCATTGTGGCAGTTGTATTGCAATTGTTCAGAGCCACATTCTCCACAGCATTCTCCCATGCCGGAGGATCAATTTCCACGCCATGGACTTCCGCAGCTCCGCGCATTGCGCAGAGTATCGACAGGATGCCGGTGCCGGTGCCCATATCAGTCACTGTAAGTCCGGTTTCCGGGATGCTCAGCAGAGCTTCTATTACCTGAGAGGTCGTTGCATGATGACCTGTGCCGAATGCCATTTTTGGATCGATCACAATGTCAAATTCCGCTGTTGGCACGTCGGTGTGAAATGAGCTATGGATCACACAGCGGTCGCCCACCACGATAGGTTTGAAATAGTGGCGTTCCCACTCACTGTTCCAGTCCCGGCCCTCGATCTTAGTGACCGAGGTCCGGGTAATGGAGCAGGGTATGGGAAAGGAACTGATAACCTCATTGACTGCACTTTCATTGAAGTCATTGGCACGCACATAGGCTGTCAGGCCGGTTTCATCCGGTACGAAACTTTCGAATCCGGCATCGGCGAGCATTGCAGCAAGCACATCAGTGGCGTCAGAGGTGCAAGGAGTGAGGTCGAGTCGCAGTTCGGTGTAGTCGTTCATCAGCCAACGATTACAAATCCTGATTCCTTCAGTGCGGCTTTGATGTTATTGATGTGTTCGTGGTTGCGGGTTTCCAACTCAACGTGGAGCTTGCAACCGTTGACATCAGTGGAATCAGTGCTACGTTCGTGAACTACAGAGATGACGTTGCCACCATGTTCAGCGATCACGTTGAGCACGCCCGATAGTTGTCCGGGTTTGTCCTGGAGGTCGAGAGTCAGCGAGCAGTCGCGTCCACTCTTGACCAGACCGCGGCGCACTGCACGGTTATGAGCGGTAACATCGATATTACCACCTGAAACCACGCATACGGTCTTTTTGCCCTTGACCGGAACTTTGTTGAACATCACGGCAGCAACGGAAACTGCTCCAGCTCCTTCGCTCACGAGCTTTTTCTGTTCCATCAGTGCAAGGATTGCAGCTGCAATCTCGTCTTCGCTGACAGTGACTACTTCATCAACGTATTCTTTGATCAATTCAAAGGTATTGGCTCCGGGTTCCTTAACAGCTATGCCATCGGCAATTGTCTTTACAGAATCAAGATGAACACGTTCGCCCTGTTTGATGGAGTTGAACATTGAGGGTGCTCCTTCTGATTGAACACCATAGACCTTAACGTCGGGGCGCAGCTGCTTGATTGCAAATGCCACACCTGCGATCAGGCCACCACCGCCGATGGGAACTACAACTGCCTCCACTTCGGGCATATCCTCAATGATTTCGAGGCCAATTGTGCCCTGACCTGCTATTACTTTCGGATCGTCAAAGGGATGGACGAAGGTGTAGCCATATTCTTCCTTTAATTCGACTGCCTTAGCATAGGCATCGTCGTAAACGCCTGGCACAAGACATACTTCTGCACCATAGCCTTTAGTAGCTTCTACTTTGCTGAGGGGGGCACCTGCAGGAAGGCAAATGATTGATTTGATGCCGTTACGGCTTGCTCCAAGGGCCACACCCTGGGCATGGTTGCCGGCGGAACAGGCAATGACACCGCGTGATTTCTCTTCTTCGCTAAGTTGTGAAATCTTGTAGAATGCGCCACGAAGTTTAAATGAACCGGTGTTCTGAAGATTTTCACATTTAAGATATGTGTCTACCTCGGGATTGATGCGGGAGGCATACATGATGGGTGTGCGGCGGGCAACACCCTTGAGCACGCGCGAAGCGTTGTAGACTTCACTTAGTTCAAGCATAGCTTTGTTATGGTTGGTATTGTTATTGGTTTACTATCTGCAAAAGTAGGCAATTTTCAGAAAAGCGCAAAAAAAATCAGTTATCATGTGAACTTTGCGGCAGCTATATCTGTTTTGATTATCGAAAGCATAATATGATCATAACCAAAATTCAAGTTGGCCGTCCGTTCCACCACCCGGACGGCCTTTTCCGTTCTGTAAAAACTCATTCCTGAGCTTATCTCAAGCCGTGCTTCATTGCAAAAAAAAGTCCGGCGCATTAAAAACAGCGCCGGACTTTGCCTTAGAGTTATTCTATATATTTCAGAGAGTGAACTTCTTGGAGTGGCTTCTTCCGTTGCATACTACGTTTGCAACATAAAGCCCGGTGCGTCCTCCCATTGACATGGTGATGCATTCGGAAGCAGAAGAGGCAGAAGCTACGATGCGGCCTTCAGTATCGCTGATGAGTACACGCTTGGAGGCATCACCTGTGCCGGGCATGCACACTGTTACACAGCCATCATTGGTGCTTACGCTCATGTTGTCGAGAGCCTCAGTGGGAGAGGTCAGAGAAGAGCCTATTTCATCTTTGCTCAGACGGTACACTTTTGTTTCATGTGATTTGATGGAGCTGATTTCCAACGATCCCTTAGCTTTGCCGGCATCTGTGCGAGTTTGCAGATCGCGAACGAAGTATTCCTGATCAGCCTGCAGGGCGGGAATTTCCGAAAAATCGATTGTGTAGGGGTGAGCCGATGAACTCATGTTGATCACAGCCACAGCTACGTCGCCGTTTTCAAGATCTTTGAAGAAGAGCATACACTGATTCTCATCTTCGCTTACATATTCAGCAGCTTGGCCCATGCGGTCCTGGTTGATGGCGATGAGTTCCTGATTGGTCATAAGGGCCAGGTCATCATCGGAAATGGGTTTGCGGAGGTCAAAAGACAGGGTGAGGGGGGAACTCCACATGCACCACATGGCGAACTGTGAACGATATTCATCCTGAGTCATACCGGCTTTGGCTACCAGATCGCTGGAGCTTTTGCCTGTTCCATGGATGCCTACGCACATCATGTCGGCATCATTGAAGCGGTTCACTCCGCTGTAAGGCCAAAGATCTTTCATGCCATCCACGCTCTGGATCATGCCGATGCCGCCATTTATGCCGTTCCATCCGTCGCGGGTGTCGTAAGTAGCGCGCCAGCATGTGCCTCCGGTTTCTGAAGCCCATTTCCAAGGTTCGCGCACCCCCCATTCGCATATATAGAACAAAATAGTGCGTCCTGATGCTTTCAGCGCGTCACCCATGGCCTGATAACGTGCTTTGCATGTTTTAAGGTCGGAAGGTGCGTTACAGTAGTCGTATTTCAACAGGTCAACACCCCATTCTGCGTAAGTGTTGGCATCGATGGTTTCGTAACCAAAAGAACCGAAGCGGCCGGCGCAGGTGTGAGTGCCGCCATCTGAGTATATGCCGAATTTAAGCCCTTTTGAGTGGGCATAGTCGGCTGCTGCTTTCATGCCGTTGGGGAATTTGCTGGCATCCTCGACAGGACGTCCGTCTGCGGCACGCGAGTTAGCATGCCAGAGGTCATCGATCACCAGATAATTGTAGCCGGCATCAAGCAGACCTTGGCTGATGAATGCGTCTGACACGGTGCGCACCACGTCTTCCGAAATATCACCTTGCACCACGTTCCAGCTAAGCCATCCCATGAATGGAACAGGTTGGTCAAGATTTGAGCTGACAGTGAGAGTTACGGGTACATCTGTTGTTTCTCCTTCTGCGGTAACATGTGCGGTGTAGGTGTAGACGCCTTCGGCCTCAACAATTCCATCAACCAGGCAGCGCTCGCTGTTCCATGTCAGCCCTTCAGGAAGCCCGCTGACGGTGATTTCGGCCTCCGGATTATTGGAGCGGAGCTTATGCATGTAGCGCACGCCTGGCTGTGAGAACATAACTGTGGCGCAGTCAAGCGATCCACCCATTTCGCTGTCGGAAACAAGAATCGGGCGGGTGGAGTTCTGCTCCACATATTCAAAATAAGCGTTGGCGATGTCGACGTGGTCATTGCCATTCTGATCGCCTTCAGGAAATTCGAGCACCAGATACTTGTAGTCACGGAGATTTTCTGTGATGTCAATTTTCACAGCTTCTTCATCCGTGAAACGGATGGTTCCTGATGCAAATTCCGTAGATTCGCCGTTCTGGCGTATGAGAGTAACGATGTAGTCACATACACCCTGAGTCGGATCATTTTGTGACTGTGATTTCGTTTCATCGTCAATTCCGATTACGGCATGGAAAGCTGTTACTGCACCGTTGAGCTTCACGTTGACTTTAGCGGTTGCGTGAGTGCCCACGCCGCTCATGTAGGTGATGCCTTTCATGGTCAACGGATTGTCGTCGATACTCTTGTTGGCTTTGACTGTGCCCCAGCCAGTGGTGATTTTGGTGATGTCAAGCGAGCTGAGCGGAACAATTTCCTCGCCTGAAGGCCCTTCGGTGGGAAGATAGATCACTTTAGGATTCTCCTGGTCGGGATACATGGCTGTTTCCAGGATAGTGGCAGGAGCTGTGCCTGAGTATGTGAAACGTGCGTCTGCCCATACGCATTGGTCAGCCCAAGCCTGTGCGCCTGTGGCGTAGTCAAGCACCATGTAGTCATAGCCGGCTACATCGAGATCCAGAAGCACGGCTTCACTATCGGTGCGGCGGATTGTTCCTGTCGCCTTGACTTCGGCTTGTTTATCTTTATATAATGTGACTGTATATTCTACGATTCCGTGATCAGCAGCATCGCTGGCATCATCGTCAATGGCGAGCAGTGTGTGGAATTGTGTGGCGCCATTTAGATCGATGACAGCTTTTGATGGAGCATGCGTGCCTACTCCGCTCATATATCTCACGCCGCGGACGACTATCTCCCCATTAAGAGTAGTACGGTTGGCTCTTACTTTTGTTTTTCCTGCATCGTCAAAGCAGGTTATTGGTGTCAGATCCAGTTCGCTGAACTGAATGATGCCGGATCCTACTGTGGGATCTACGGTCGACTCGTAGCTGGCTGCTTCGGCTATGGTAGGCGAAAAGGCCAGAAGCAATGCACTGAGTGCAATGTGTTGGTAGGAGATTGTCATGTGTCCTTATGTGTGGAATATTAGTTAGTTATGCTGACAAAAATAATAAGAAAAAAAATATTGCGCAAAAAAAAGTGTAAAAAATAAGCAAATATTGAAAATATGTGTAAATTTGCAAAAATAACATTTTAAAAAATAGGTGCAAATGAGAAAACTATTACTCGTTTTTTTCGCATTGACCGCATTTGTAATGACGGTTGGTACTAATGCAGCAGTTACCTCGAGAAATCTTGGTTACGTCAGTGATTCGGAAGACATTTATGCGTACGATGGCTTTTCCAACGCTTCGACAGAGCCGGCTAACTGGAGTATCGCAGTGCGTTTGCCAAAAGATGAAATAGGCAAATACGTAGGTGGTTCACTGACTCAGGTTTTGGCCGGATGGTCATGTTACACTCAGGCTTCGTCAGAAGTGACAGCATGGGTCCGCACATCTTACGATTCTGAGAATCTTACTTCAGGTAAAGGAATTTTGAAGTTCGGATGGAACACTGTGAAATTCGATGCCCCCTATGTTATTCCCGATGATGTGGAGGAGATTTGGTTTGGATACGATGTTGTGGCTCCTCCGGGAGAGTATTGCATCGCAACATCCGTGTATGGAAATAAACAGCTCGGAGCTTGCTATCTGGTAAACCGAGATATATACGCTACGGATCCGGAGGGGGCAATGCTCGATGTATGTGAGCAGCAGTCATATGGCTTGATTCTAACGCTCCTCACCGTTGAAATTGATGATGCCACAATGCAGAACCGTGTTGCGCCGACATCAGTGAAATACAATCCGATGGGTGTGATCGGCAATCCTGGCACAGCGCTTCTCTCAGTTAAAAATGAGGGCGCTAACGAGGTCAGCTCATTGACTCTCTCCTACAGATCCGGCGATCTGATTTATGAAAAAGAACTTGAGATGTCGACCCCTCTGGCTGCCAATAAGACAGCTTCCCTTGCCGTTCCTCTGCCTGCATTGGCCACCGGAATAATGGAACTTACCGTAAGTGAGGTGAATGGAGCTGGCAATGGCGTGGACAATTCACTTGAATTAAGCATGGTGGCAATTCCTGAAGACGTGGCTTCCAACTATGTGCGCCGTTCGCTGCTTGAATATTTTGTAAGCGAAAGTGAATATCGTGTGCCGATCTACTTCAATGATTACCTTATGCCCGCTTATGAACTCCATAAAGATAATGTCACTTTGGTATGTCGCCATATGAACGATCAGTTCATGATTGGAGATGACGAGGACTCAGAACTTGCCGCAATGCTTGCCAATGATGATAAACAACAGGTTTATTGTCCGGCCATGGCGCTCGATCGCTCTGTTCAGATAAACAACCGAGCATCATCCGAAGGCTCTTTGACATATAATACTCTGATCCCTGATTATCAGAACAATCTTGCTCATGTAAATGGAGTTTATGGCGAAGCGTACAACACTCCTACTTTTGCCGGCATGACAGCCGAAGCCAGCTATGATATTGAAAAAGGCCTGGCTACTCTCTATGTTGAAGGTGACATTGCTGAAGGTGTGCTCCCTGAAGGCGAAAAACTTCAGCTCTCCGTTTATCTGGTTGAAGACAATGTATTCTCCAACTCTCAGGAATTTGTTGACGATGGAGAAGGTGGCGGTCCCCGCGACTTTTATCATCAGGCCGTGATCCGTCAGCAGCCCACACCCGTGTTTGGCGAGGTTATCACTGAAATCGACGGCCAATTCGACCGTTCGTATGAGGTGGAGGTCGATCCCGAGTGGAAAGCCGCTGATATGAAAGTTATAGCTGTGCTGAGCCGCAGTGAGAAGAATCCGTTGTTGCAGCGTAATGTTGTCAACGTATGTGAATCGGAATTTGATCCGACCGGCGCATTCATCACTAACGTCAAAGGAAACGAAGGAACTGTATTTGAAGTCGTTGATGGTGCAGTGACAGTGCGCGGCAAACAGAATCAGGATGTCGAGGTGTTCAACATGGCTGGTCTGAAGGTGCCCAATATGTCGCTTTCGGGTGGTGTATATGTGGTGCGCTGCGAAACTGAAGTCGCAAAAATTGTAGTGAAATAATGAAACCATATATCAAATCTATAACAACAGCCGCATTGCTCTTCTTGGGCGGTGCGGCTGTTGCCGCAAATAATTCACCGATCTATTTCGGCTATGCTCCGTCTGATCCGGATCCGGAAGATTTGTCGGCTCAGGGATCAGGAAAAAATAATTATCTTGAAGCCATGGTGCGTCTGTCACCATCTGAATCGCCGATGCTTGCTGCTCTCAAAGGATCTAAAGTCACGGGCATCAGATGTTATCTCCGGTCGGAATATCGCAACACTACTGGTAAAAAATATTCGTGTATCAGTTCATATACAGGAAGTCTTGACGCAACTGCCGAGAGGGAAACCGTGCATTTTGCAAAAGGGTGGAACGAGTTTGAATTTCAGACGCCTCGTGTAATAGGAGATGAAGACATCTATATCGGGTTTCAGGTATTTGAGGTACAGGGTAATCCTTATCCTGTCACTTCATTCAAACCCGTGTCGGTGCCCGATGCTTATTTCATTAATGCCGGCCGTCAGAGTTGGGACACGTATTCCGACAAAGGTAGCCTTATGATCGAGGCTATCATTGAACCGGCGGGGGATACTCCATCGACGTGTGCCCTGGCTATGACGGCTGACCATCCTCTGGTAGTAGCTCCTGATGCTCCGTTTGAATCAGGACTGTATCTGCGAAATCTCACGTCTGAGCCGATCAGATCAGCAGTAGTGACTGTTACAACTGCTGAAGGACGGGTTACTGATAATATCACCATTGCTCTTGATGAACCAATTGGCGCTTTTGACGGACGTGTAATCACGGGTTATGAGGTGACCACAGGGTCAGAAGAAGGTACTGATGTGCCATTGACCTTTACTGTGACATCTATCAATGGCGTTGATGCGGTTGCGACCCATCCGGTTACCGAGCATTTCTATATTACCCGCGATGCCTTTACCCGCATTCCTTTGATTGAAGAGTTCACGAGTATGACCTGCGTTAATTGTCCGTTCATGTTCTATTACCTGGAGGAGGCAATGGAGAAATTCGGTCATCAACATGTATACGTAGCTCATCATTCAGGCTTTAATTATGATGTGTTCACTCAACAGGTTGATAAGGATATGGAATATCTTTTCGGAGGCTACCAGCGTAATCCGGCTGTGATGTATGACCGTTCGATTCTGCCTGGTGAGAGTGAGTTGGTGCAGAGTGCAACCAGTGAGGCAAGTTGCGACAGATATCTTGCCAATATAGAACTGGCAAGACGCACTCCGGCTCTGGCGTCTGTTAACGTTGTCGCTGACGACTCAAACGGCACCGTGACAGTGGAGGGACGAGTCAGCACGGGCGAAAAGACTGCTGATGGAAATGTCTTCATCTCAGTATATCTTATAGAAGACGGTATCACTGCGGATCGCTATCCGCAAGAGGGTGTGACTTCCAATAAAGCAGACGATGCTCCTGCCGATCTGGTTGAAAAATTCCGTCATAACGGAGTCATACGGGCAAACCTTTGTAAGGATACCATGGGTGACAAGTTTGAATTTGATGCTGACGGCAATTATTCGGTTACTTACAATATGCCTGAATATGCTAAAACTTGGAATCTTGACAATTGTCACTATGTAGCTTTCATTCACAGGAATAATAAGGATAACTTACGTGATAATTACGTGTTGAATGCCGGAGACTCCAGACCATACGACCCGGCGGGACTGGACGAAAAACTCACGGTTGATCGATCGGGTAGATTGAAGGTGTATGTATCGGAGGATGGTGTGATCCACGTGGTGTCACCTGTGAGGGCAGTCGCACTTTATGATGTGAATGGCCGAGAGCTTGACATCGCAATGGCGCGTACCCCCGGTATTTATGTAGTTCGGGCATTGTTGGGCGATGGATCCGTTGCATGCGCAAAGGTAGCAGTTCGCTGATAGCATTATATTACGTTTTTCCTGACCCCGGAAGTCGATACTTCCGGGGTCTATATCAACAAATAGATTCAACATGTCATTGCCATATCGCATAGCATTCAGATATATTTTCTCACGTAAGAGTCATTCGGCCGTCAATGTCATATCGCTTGTATCGGTCGCGGGAGTCACAGTGGCCACAGCTGCAATGGTTGTGGTCCTCTCGGTGTTCAATGGATTTCACAGTCTGATATCCTCCCGACTCAGTGAGCTGGATCCTCCGCTGCGGGTTGAGCTATCGGATGGACGTGCGTTTGCTGATGCTGATTCTCTGGCTGCCGTATTGCTTGACCTGGAATCTGTGGGGGCGGCTGAACCAACAGTTGAGCAGCGGGCATTGGCTATTGCCAATGGTTATCAGACTCCGGTTAAGGTAAAGGGAGTGCGTCCCGACAGCTATCATTTGGTGGCTTCGCTTGACGAGTCAGTGATTGATGGCGTGCCATGGCATGATTATCATCCGACCGCGCCTTCAGCCGTGTTGAGTGTCGGTGTTGCCAATGCCCTGCGTGCGCCAATAGGTTCTGAGGAGCTTCTTGGGCTTTTTGCCCCAAAACGCCTGGGGAAAATAAATCCGGCGAATCCGTTGAGTGCATTTATGTCAGATTCAGTGGCGATGGGTGCAGTGTTTGCCGTGAATCAGCCTGAGTTTGACACAGATCTGATCTTTGTGCCAATCGGAATGGCCAGAAATCTGTTCCAATATGAAGATGAGGCGAGTGCTATAGAAATAGCTCCGGCTGAAGGTTTTGATGCCGGGCAGACTGCACGTGATGTAGCAGCCGTAATGGGACCGGATTTTAAAGTTATGGACAGGATGCATCAGCATGCATCATCATTCCGCATAGTCAATGTGGAGAAATGGATGAGTTTTCTATTACTGGCGTTTATCCTTGTTATAGCCTCATTTAATGTCATTTCTACAATGGCACTCCTTATTATAGAGAAGGAGGGTAATGCTTTTACTTTGCATGCATTGGGTGCCACTGGCGGATTTGTGCGTAAAGTTTATGCCATTCTCGGTTTTGGCATCACCATGGCGGGAAGTATTCTGGGTACCTTGTTTGGGAGCTTGTTGAGCCTTGGTCAGCAACACTTCGGATGGGTGAAGTTGGGTGGAGATGCATCGGCTTTGTCGATCACAGCATATCCAATGGAGCTTCATCTGTCGGATCTTATCCCTGTGATAATGATAACGGCAGCCGTGGGATTGGTCACAGCTGCCGTTGCCGCACGCAGGGCGGATTGATCGATCAATGTTTGATAAGACGGACTAATTCTCCCACCCAGAGGACTATGGAGGTTACTCCGATAATGATTATCCAATCGGTCAATCGCAGAGGTACAACGCTGAAGAATTGACCTCCGATTGTGACGATTATAATCTGTCCGACCAGTATCAGCAAGGTGGTTAATATAAATCCATGGCATCCTTTAAGATGTATGGCAGAGCGTCCGGTGGCAAATGCACGCGCATTGAACATGTTCCAGAACTGCAGGAATACGAATGCGGTGAAAAACAGTGAGAGTTCATAAGGGGTCAGGCCTGTGTTCTCACGAGAGAACTGTGCAGATCCGATTTGCAGTAGTGACGTGATGTCGGTGTGCTCCAGATAGTAGAGGAACGACAGCAGAACTACGAACAGGGTTATCCCTGATCCGATAATCACATTCCACATTTTACGGCTTATAATAAATGCAGACCTTGAACGCGGCTTCTGTAACATTACAGACTCTGATGGCGGAAGAGATGCCAGAGCCATGGCGGCAAACGTATCCATTATCAGGTTCACCCAAAGCATCTGTGTGACGGTCAGCGGTGACTGCATGCCCATGAAAGTGCCACAGAGCACGATCAGGCACGCTACTACATTGACAGTCATCTGGAACAAGATGAACCGCTGTATGTTGAGATAGAGTGAGCGTCCCCACATCACTGCCCGTCCGATCGAGGTGAATGAATTGTCAAGAATGGTGATGTCGCTTGCCTCCTTGGCCACAGAGGTGCCGTCGCCCATTGAGAGTCCCACATGGGCGGCTTTCAGTGCCGGAGCATCGTTGGTGCCGTCGCCGGTCACAGCCACAACCTCATTGTTGGCTTGCAGGGCCTCAACCAGACGCTTTTTGTCCATCGGGCGAGCGCGGGCGATAATCTTAAGATCTTCGACTCTGGAGGGCAGTTCTGAGTCAGGGATATTGGCAAATTCTTCACCTGTGATCACATTCTTTTCACCATCGGTCTGATCATCCCAGAGTCCGATCTGGCGTGCTATTTCTGTGGCGGTGCCAGGAGTGTCGCCGGTTACTATTTTTACTTTTATGCCGGCGTTGAGCACTTCATTGACTGCTTGAGGGACAGTGGCTCGCACTGGGTCGGAAATCGCAACGATACCTTCGAAAGTGAGGTTCTCTGCCGATACTTTTTTATCTGTGATCGTTGTATCGCCAGGCTTGAGTATCTGGTATGCGAAACCAAGGGTGCGCATGGCCTGCCGTTGGTAGCGGAGAAGCAGTTGGTTTATGTCGTCTTCTGTGACTCCGTCAGGAATATTCCGACAAAGATGGAAAATGATTTCAGGAGCACCTTTGACATATAAAATCCGCTCTCCGGAAGCAGTTTTAATGACTGTGGCCATGTATTTGCGCTCTGTAGAGAATGGGAGTTCCTCCTCTACTGTTATTTCAGAGCGCAAATGCCTGTAATCGGCATTTTGACTCTTGAGCCAGAGAAGAAGTGCACCCTCAGTCGGGTTTCCAAGCACTTTATCCTTTGCTCCGGATTCATCGAGTTCTGCTGTTGTGTTGACCGCGATGCCCTGAAGGATCTTGTCAAAATCTGTTTCGGGAAGGAAAAAGTCTGTGGAGTATATCCTCATCTGGTTTTCAGTGAGGGTGCCGGTTTTATCTGTGCATATCACCGTAGTGGCTCCCATGGTTTCGCATGCATGCATCTTACGTACAAGATTGTTTGATTTGAGCATGCGGCGCATTGAGTATGCCAGGCTGAGCGTCACCGCCATGGGCAATCCTTCTGGCACTGACACTACGACGAGAGCCACTGCAATCATCAATGATTGAAGCAACCAGGCTATGAATCCGATCCAGTCGAAATCGGCATTGGCAAAATACATGGCTATGCGACCGGCGACTATGATGATGGCCAATGTGTAGCTTGTACGGGAAATCAGTTTGCCGAGTCTATCGAGCTGTTCGTTCAGGGGAGTCCGCACGCTATTGTCAATCTGGGCGGCTGTGTAGACCTTGCCGTTTTCCGTGGCATCGCCCACTTCAGTTACTTGCATGACTCCGTGTCCTTCAATCACACGTGTGCCTCGCATTACCCGGTTGGATGGGAAGGTGGCTTCGGGGTCAAAGTGATTTGGATCGGTGGTTTTTGATGCCGATGGCTCGCCTGTCAGAGTAGATTCATCGACACTAAGCGAAGATGAGTCAAGCAAAAGCCCATCAGCAGGAATATCAGCCCCTGTATTTATTATTACAACATCGCCGACTACCACATCCTTTTTTGGTACTTCAGTGACATGTCCGTTGCGGATTACCTGAACAGGATCGTCATCGCTTACTTGATTCAGAAGCTCAAATTCCTTGTCGGCTTTGTTTTCAAAATAGAAGGCAAGTCCGGTTGCGAGAATAATAGCCATGAAAATGCCGACAGGTTCAAAGAAAGCATTTGCTCCGGCATTGAGATAGTAATATTCATAGAATGATATTCCGAGTGACAACACTCCTGCCACAAGCAGAATGATAATCAGCGGATCGCTGAACTTACTGATGAATTTCCGCCAAAGGGGAGTTTGAGGTGGAGGGGTAAGCAGGTTTATGCCATGTTTAGCTCTGCTTTCGGCGACCTCCTTGTCGTTTAGACCGGTGTAGGATTCCATTTATTGATGAATAGTGAAACAAGGCCAACCGGAAAGAATATTCTGATTGGCCTTGAAGGTTTTTTTATGATTCTTGGAGTAATTGATCAATCCTTTCAAGATAGTCAAGGGAGTCATCGAGATAAAAAGCGAGCTCCGGACAGCGGCGGAGTTGATATCTCGTTTTTTGGGCCAGTTCGTATCGGATTGTTTTAGCTGATTCGTTGATATTCTCAAGGATTTCCTGAGCACGTTCTGATGGGAAAACCGAGAGGTAAGCTTTAGCAACGCTCAGATCCGGTGATACTTTGACAGAGCTGACTGACACGATCACGCCATGCAATTTAGCGGTTTGCATGCGGAATATTTCGCCTAATTCTTTTTGGATCAGGCGTGATATTTTGGCTTGACGAGTTGTTTCCATAATTATTTGGTCGTTTGGTTATGAGTTATATTAAAAAGAACAACCATGTGGCCTCCGATGTTTAGAGGTCGTTTAATTAGTCGCCCATCGTTCGGAGCAGTTCGTCGTTGCTCTGGGTGCGTTCCATTCTGTCCTTAATAAACTCCATCGCTTCGATCGAAGTACGATCCGAAAGGAATCTGCGCAGTATCCACATGCGGTTGACCGTTTCTTTTGGCATGAGCAGATCGTCGCGTCGTGTAGACGAAGCCATGATGTCAACAGCCGGGAATATGCGTTTATTGGATAGTTTGCGGTCGAGCTGCAATTCCATATTGCCTGTTCCCTTAAATTCCTCGAAAATCACTTCATCCATTTTTGACGAGGTTTCTGTCAGAGCGGTAGCAATGATGGTGAGCGAACCTCCTCCTTCAATGTTACGGGCTGCGCCGAAGAAGCGTTTGGGCTTTTGCAGGGCATTGGCGTCCACGCCACCTGAAAGGATTTTGCCTGATGCCGGGCTGACGGTGTTGTATGCACGGGCAAGGCGTGTGATTGAATCAAGAAGGATCACAACGTCGTGGCCACATTCAACCATGCGTTTAGCTTTTTCCAACACGATTCCTGCTATTTTCACATGACGTTCTGCCGGTTCATCAAATGTGGATGCAATGACCTCGGCATCGACCGTGCGCATCATATCTGTGACCTCCTCCGGACGCTCGTCGATCAGCAGTATCATGATGTAGGTTTCAGGATGATTTCGGGCGATTGCGTTAGCAAGGTCCTTGAGAAGGAGAGTCTTACCGGTTTTGGGCGGTGCAACGATAAGAGCACGCTGTCCTTTGCCGATAGGGGCAAACATATCGACCACACGGGTCGAAAGGTTGGTTGTGACAGGATCGCCTGTCAGATTGAATTTCTCTTCCGGGAACAGAGGGGTGAGATGCTCGAAGTTCTGACGGTCGCGCAGGTATCGTGGATCACGTCCGTTAACGCTTTTTACGGAGGTAAGAGGATAATATTTCTCTCCTTCATGTGGCGGGCGCACGAATGCATCGACTACGTCACCGGATTTCAATCCGTATGTCTTGATCTGTTGAGGCGATACCAGTACATCGTCGGGGGAGGCAATGTAGTTGTAGTCGCTCGAACGTAGGAAACCATGTCCTTGTGGCTCGATTTCAAGTACACCGGAAGCCTCGATGCAGTCCTCGAACTTCACTGCAAAGTTTTCCCGCTGGCGAATCGCGTCGTTTTGCTGAAAGTTCTTTTGCTTGTTTTTCTTGTTAGGCTGCAGATTATTGGGCATCGGTTGGCCGGGTTCGGTCAGAACTATCGGGCCATTATTGTGCTGTGGCTGTTCGTCCTGCTGTTGCTGGCGGTTGTTGGTGAAGCGTTTGCCCTGACGGTTGCCTCCGGGGAAAAATTCTCCAAGGGGAGAATTTGGATTAGGCCGGAAATCGCGTTTGGGTTTCGGTTGAGGCTGTTCCTTGTCCTGATTCTGATTATCCTCTTTTTTCTCCCCAGATTGTGCCTCAGCCTTTTCTGTAGCTTCTATGGCTTCTGAAACCTGGGCGTTGGCTTGTTGTGGCTCGGTCTTGGCTGCAGCTGTCTGTTCGGTGGCGTCGGGAGTGGCCTGTTCTTTCTTTTTGCGTCCGCGTTTTTTGGGCTGGGCCGCATCTGCTTCCTGCGCCTGAGGCTGGACTTCAGATGCATTTTCCACTTCCGGATTCGTATCACTCACCGGTTGCTCCTTCTTTTTGCGCCCACGCTTCTTAGGTTGCTCTGTGTTGGAATCAGATGGAACGGTTTCCTCCGCTGGCTGCTGTTCGGGTTTATTTTCTTGCGGCGCACCTTTTTCTTCCATCACGGTCTTGGCTTTGCGCCCACGTTTTTTAGGCTCTTTCTGAGGCACATTGGCCGACCCGACCTCTGCCTGATGATCGAGTATTGCATATGATAGCGCTTCGTTGTCAAGGGTGTCGATTTTCTGCAAACCGAGTTCTGACGCTATGGCCTTGAGTTGGTCAAGGCTCATTTCGCTAAGTTGTGAAAACTTGTAGTTCATGAATAATAAGAGGAGTATTGAACGTTAGAATATTGCGTGATATCAAATGCACACGCATAACGATCCTATTGGAAGATCAATAAATAGTAATTGCTGAAAACAGTGGGATTTCGATCGGGCTGATGGTTGCAAAACAGTAATAAACTGGTTATGGATGAACCTTTCCTGACACCAATCTTAGTGCAAAGATAGTCTGTTTCCGTAAATATAACAAATAATTCAGGGAAAAAGTTATTGTTGCTGTAAGTGCTTTCCTGTTTGAGAAGCTATTTTGTTTGATTTGCGCCTCAGTCTGTAGATTTTAAGACGACCGAATGTGGCTCCCCGCCCAAGTAACATTACTATAAGTTCAATCAGTAAGAATATCAACGTGTAGCGTTTGAACACTTCGGGCCCATTGATTGCCATGGACTCGAGTGAAAATGACGGATCGTCAATAATGTCGGGACTTATGGATGCTAAATTGCGTTTCCAACGGATTGTGTCGTTTTCAATGTAGACAAGGGCCATTTTGCCGCGGGCTACCGTTTTTATTGCCGTGTCTTCAGCATAGTAAACGGGATATGATGACATGGACATGTCAAGCCACTCATCTATGGCATGGGGATTATCGGCATGCACTATCGCCACAAATGCATCTTCGGACTTTTCAGATGATGTGATATATCCCGCCAATTCGTTTGCCGTATAGCTGTTGGATAAGCCGGCGGCATCAACGTCAGGCACAAGCAGTAATAACTGCTTTTCGGTAGAGCCTATAACATCGTAGGTGACATCTTCGCCATCTTTGTCAAAAATGGCGATAGCCGATTCCTGGATATCGTTTTGCCTGTCAATTCTTTCAATGAATGTCCACCCTTCAGAAGTGTCAGGAAGATCATCCGCATAAAAATCTTTGATTGTGCCGTCAGGGGATGAATATCTGTAGATGATACTTTCGGTTTCGGCTTCTTTAATCATCGGCTCACCGACAGGGTATGGCCTGAAATCAATCAATGGTTGTTCGTTGTAACCGATCAGGCCTACAACTGTGATCCACAGAGCAGCAACCGTGATCTGTAGCCATTGGCTCATCGGGGTGAATAGCCCCTCTGTTGATCGGTTTTTCTTCAACAAATAGACTATGGCTGCCGATAAGGCCACGTTTTTCCAGAATGTAGCCCAATTGGATATGATTATGAAGTCTCCGAAACAACCACAATCAGTCACCGGATTGGCAAGTGCCACGTAAAGAGTGAGAGGAAGCATCACTACCATCATGAGTGCTGCCATCCACACTGAAGCGCGGCGCAATGAACCTGTGGCTAAAGTGAATCCAGTAAGAAATTCTATTGCCGACAACATCATTGTGGCTAAAATCACCAGGCCTGACGGAACGCCGATCTGCCATACTGCCAGATAATCGTTGACTTTATAGATAAACCCGAAGGGGTCGATCATCTTGGACGTACCGCTGACGATAAACACTCCGCCAACGATGATGCGCAGCATCCACACGGCTGCTTTAGTCAAAAGCTGTCGTGTAGCAGCAGTCATTCTGTAAGCTTGATAATCCCGAATATCGAGTAGTTGACCATGTCGAGGTAGTTGGCATCTATGCCTTCGCTGACAAGGGTATGTCCACATAGATCCTCAATCTGTCTGGTGCGCAATATCTTCATTAGAATCAGATCTACGTAGGAGCTTACACGCATTGAACGCCAAGCTTCATCGTAGTCATGATTCTTGGCAATCATAAGATCTCTGGCCAATGACACTTTGCTGTCATAAAGCTCAAGAGCCTGCTCCGGGGAGATATCTGCGCCGTCGGTCTGTGGCAGGTCAAGTTGTATCAGTCCGATCAGTCCATAGTTGACAATGCCGATAAATTCTGGGAGTATTCCTTCATTAACCATGGCATAGCCTTTGCTCTGGAGCGAGCGGATACGTTGTGCCTTGATGAATATCTGGTCTGTGAGTGACACGGGACGTAACACACGCCATGCGGCTCCGTAGTCGTGAAGCTTTTTTATGAAGAGTGACCTGCACTTGGCAAGTGCTTCGTTAAACTGTTGTTCTGTAGCTTGAAATTTATCAGTAGTCATATTCCAGTTTAAAATCGTCGATTACCAGTACTGATCCGTTTCCTCCAACGAAGTAGTCGCCATATTTGCTGGCTGAAGCCACCACAAGAACGTAGCGTGGAACTCGTGATGTTGATCTGTAGTTCAGTTCAATCGAGAACTTTGTCCAGTCTGGGATTGTTTCTCCGCATTGCATAGAGCCATAGGCAATCACTTCGGGAGAGTTAGGGTCGATGAGTTGTCGGTTTTTGGGATTGGTGCGCACTTCGAAAGGCTCGGCCCAATCAGCCAGAAGTATGTAGATATTGGCTGTGTCGGGACGATCGCGCCAGTCTTTGAAGTCGGGATCGGAGCCAACTGAGCTGATAGGTGCACTGGTATAGTGGAAATATCCGGTCATTTTTGTGGGACGCAACGACCATTCTCTGCCCATATGCAGAATGCCGTTTGTTCCATCGGTCTTGTAGTACTCTCCGGTGAATATATTTCCTGCGGCCAATTTACCTATGCCTGCCACGCCTACGAATTTGCTCTGCAACTCTGCGCATTGTCCGGATCCGCTATATGTGAGATCCGTGGGTATTGAATTGCTATTGCCGAGTGTGGCAGCACCTTTATTGCCTGTGTCCCAGAATGATTCACCTCCTTCTGCCCATGGATTCCACACATTGCCGTTTTTCCACCATTGACTGAAGTTTGAGTTGGGCATCTGCTTCTCTTCTTCGGTGGTGAAACTTACGGCCGGCGTAAATTCATCGTTGGAGAAGGCTCTGGCTTCATAGTCGGTTTGCGGAGTGAGGTGTATGAGTCTGGCAGTCAATTGTCCTCCGTTGGTGGTTATCCATTCGGCCGGCACTGGAGTCCACTCCTCACTTCCGGCAATGCGATATTCAAATCCGTTTGAGGCATCGGCAGGAGCGTTGGCGTAGATCCATGCCACACGGCTCCATGCATCGGCTGCTGTTAGGGAAATGGCGGCATCGGCATGCTCGACGTAAATCTTCCATGTTATAGTCCGGCCGAAAGTGGTTACATTCACGTTTACCGGTTCGGTAAAGTCAATGGTCTGTCCGGTGAGATCCGGTGAGGTCACGGAGCCATTGGCTCCCAGTTTCATAGTCTTGACTTGTATGGCGCCAAGATCCATTTTTTCAGGAACATACACTATTACGCGGTGTGCGACAGGGTCGATTACCGTGGCGCCTGTCTGCCCCTCAACTGTGAAATATCGCAAGATGCTCTGTGATGCTTTTATGGTCCAGGTATAGGTCTGATAAAGATGTAGGTCAATCTTCAATGGGGAGTTGAGATCCATTGTGGTTGGCACCTGATGGCCTGGTGACACTGTGGCGTTTTCCGGTGTGATCGAGTAGCTTTCAACTTTGACTGCGCTGAGGTCGGCCTCTTCTTTCATCGGAAGGGTCACGGTCAACGCTACGGTGTCTATGATGGCCGGGGATGCCATTTGTTCCACCACAAATTCTGAAAAATTAACTTGAATATGGGGATATGGCAGGTCATTCTTGATACAACCTGTCAAAGTAGCTCCGGCTGCTATTGTGATTGCAGCCAGATATTTGATTGAACTTTTAGATGTGAACACCGAGTCCGAAGTTTATGTTGAAAATATTGAAACGGAAATTAGCTCCGGAGGTCAGGCGGGAGCCTTCCTCCACGCCATTTGTTGTCTGGCTTTCTTTATGGATTTTCACGCCAAACACGCCAAATGACACATTGAAACTGATATTTTCCATGATGAAAACACACAGACCCGGGCTAAAGTTAAGGCTCGCTTCAGTGATCTGAGTGTGGGTTACACGTGGTTCGCTGTTATACAGGCGGGAAAATGTCGATGAACCAGATGTGAAAGTAAGGTCTACTTCATTGAACACTGCAAACCGTTTGGCGCTGCTGAGTCCAACATATGAGCGATAGAACAGTGCGGTGGAGTAGGTCTGTGACTGATAGCTGACGTCGCTCAGATGGAAGTTGAGATCATCACCGAGGTCAAGACCAAGTGAGCCAAGATTGGCTGATGCACGTGTGTAGACAGCTTTCAGACCGATTGCCTGATTGTGGGCAAAAGTGTAGCCCACATATGGTTTGATCGAATAAGTTTCTCCATTGAAGTCCAAGTCAGAGAGCACGGAGAGCACTTCGATGTCTTCAGTGTTGAGTGAACCGTAACTTGCTGTCAATCCAACTTGCCATTGGCCTTTGGGAATAAACAGATAGTTGTGAAGACCGCGGTCGAATCGCCCGAAATTTCTTTGTCGCAAAATCATCGAAACCGTGTCGGCTCCATTGTTGATTGTGACAAATTCTTCCTGTTGGCTCATACTGTCGGCATACTCATTGATGGGCCTGACGTTGATGGCCGGTTCTGCTTTGGATGATGCGTAGCCGCCTAAAATGGCCATGGCAACTGCTGCGTGGCGCATGATTCGTTTCATCGTTGTCATCATAAGTAGAAGGCCACCCCGAAGGTGATTGAAAACAAATTAAGTTTGAAGTTTGCGGAATTGGCGCGCAGGTTGGCTTCATAGATCTGATCTGTCAGCGCCTTTGTGTGGCGATAGCTGAAACCGAGCACACCGACATTCACCTCAAGTGCTGAGTAGTTGCTCAGAAACATGATGAGTCCCGGCGCCACACCGACATCAAGATTGAAATTACGTTGATAGGTGCCGCTGAGGCTCTTGCCGGTTCCATTTGCAATCTTGCTCTGACCTCCTCCCACTTGAAGCTGCACTTCATTGAATATGCCGAACCGATTGCTCCCTCCGAGGGAAATATAGTTACGGAATGCTCCGGTAGCCGTGTAGTTATGTGATACGGAGTAAAGGTGGTCAATGTCGTATTGAGTTTCAGAATCCAGTACCAGGGCCGCTCTGTCGATTTGTACCAGAGAGCGGGTGTAGGCCATACGTGCGCCGGCAGCCAGATTGTCCTTGAATGCAAACATCACCATCGGACTTATTTTAAATGAGTAGCTGTGGCCGTCAATTCCCTCAAGTATGAAAAATTGATAGTTGTCGTGAGAAGCAGCGGCGTAGTTGACCGATATGCCTGTGATCCATTGTCCTTTGGGTACAAAGGTTACCGGCGTGGTCATGCCTCTTTCAAATGGCTTCTGTCCTGATGCTGTGGTCGATGTGAATAATGACGCTACCGATAGCAGGAACGGAAGATATAGTTGCAATAAGCGTTTCATAACAGAGTGCAAAGTTACTAAAAAAGTTGGATCTGCCATATTAATATGTATCAATCGGCATTTTTTTGTAAATTTGCACTTCTGATCATGAAGAAGTTGTTTATATCAACAGTTGCGATTCTTATTATTTCTGGCATGGCGTCGGCTTCGGCTGTCCTGCCCGATTCTTTGGTGGCTGATCTTTCGGAGGTTTCAGTAACTGCGATTAAGCAGTCATCCATGTTGTCAACTCAGGCTGTGGGAGCCACTACTATCTCATTTAACGAAATCGAGCGTGAACGTATTGTGACCATGAAGCAGGCATCGGAAATTGTTCCCAATTTCTTTGTGCCTGACTATGGCTCGAGAATGACTTCTACGATATATGTACGTGGACTTGGCGCTCGAATCGATCAGCCCGCAGTGGGCATGAATGTTGATAATATTCCGGTGTTGAACAAGAATGATTATGATTTCGATCTGTTTGACATAGACCGGATAGAAGTGTTGAGAGGACCGCAAAATGTATTCTACGGGCGTAATGCCATGGGCGGTCTGATCAATATATATACGTTGTCGCCGCTTAAGTATCAGGGAGTGAGGCTCCTTGGTGAGTATGGCTCAGCCAATTCCTGGCGCGCCGGGGCCGGCGTTTACGGTCTGCTCAGAAGCGACCTGGGTATGTCGGCATCTATCAGTGCTTCCGGTACTGACGGATTCTGGATAAACAGTCACAACAGTAAACCGGTAGATTGCGGAAAACAGTTGTCGGTAAGGTGGAAAACTGCTTATGCCCCTGCGGGAGGGCGTTTTTCGCTCGACAATATCGTGTCATTCAATTTAAACAGGGAGAATGGCTATCCCTACGAATGGCTTGAAACCGGAGAGATCGCATACAATGATACATGCTTCTATAAACGATCTTCAATTATGGAGGGGCTTACGATGCAATGGAGGCTCGATGGAGTTACGGTGAGCTCGATCACAGGCCTGCGTTATATGGATGACAATATGACTCTTGATCAGGATTTCACTCCCAAAAGCTACTTCACACTGACGCAGGCCACCAGGGAATGGACGGCTACACAGGATCTTGTAGTCCGTGGGCGCAAAGGCGCATATTCATGGATGGCTGGGGCGTTTGCATTTTTCAAGCATGCTAAAATGAATGCGCCTGTCCGGTTTCTTAATGATGGCATTCAGGAGCTGATAGTGGACAATGCCATGAACGGAATGCCTGCCGGAATGACTCTTGAATGGGGCGATGACTCATTCCTGCTTGGCAGCCGGTTTGTGATTCCGGTCTATGGGGCTGCCGTGTATCACGAGAGCTCTTGGGAGCATGGCCCGTGGAAAGTAACCGGAGACTTACGCCTTGATTATGAACACACCGCGTTGCGTGTGCACAACTATACGGAAACATCGTGCATGGTAACAATGTATGGCTTGCGCATCCCTTACACCGTGAACATCGACGAGCGAAACAAGTTCGGGAAGAGTTTCGTGCAGTTACTGCCCAAATTGAGCGCTACTTATCGTCTGCCATTTCCATCGCTGTCAACTCTATATGTGTCAGTGGCAAAAGGATATAAGTCGGGAGGATATAACACTCAGATGTTTTCCGACGTCCTTAAGCAGATGATGATGGACAAGCTCCCGAAGCCCGGCCAGAGTGGAGAGATCGACATCAACAGCATTGTCGGCTACAAACCTGAGCAATCATGGAATTTCGAGGCTGGAGGACATGTGTCATGTGCTGACGGAAGGATTCATACTGATCTGTCGCTTTTTTATATCGACTGCCGCGATCAGCAGTTGACTTGTTTTCCTGACGATGAAGGCACCGGACGGATGATGACCAATGCCGCGCGCACACGCTCCTGGGGTGTTGAGGCGAGTGTTACGGCCAGGCCTATTGATCGCCTGAATATCACGGCAACATATGGCTTTACTGATGCGCGTTTTTTGAAATATAATGATGGAAAGGATAATTTTGCAGGCAACGTGATTCCATATGCCCCGCGTCACACGATGTTCGGCTCTATCTCATATCGTCAGCCGATAAATATTGATTGGCTTGATGCAGTGAGTTTCACTGTCGATGGACGTGGCGTTGGCCCTATATATTGGGATGATGCAAATATTTATTGCCAGAAACTCTATGGGCTGATGGGCTTTTCTGTGAAATTCGATCATAAGCATTATTCTTTGGATGTATGGGGCGAGAATATAATAAATACTCGGTTCTCAACGTTCTATTTTGAGTCGGTTAACCATAGCTTTGTCCAGCGGGGCAAGCCACGCCGCTTTGGTGTGACCGTCAGAGTAAATATTTAGATAAGTTAACGTGTGGGTTTCTTTTTTCTCGCGACGCCAAGTCAACAACAGCGGATTATAGCTTACCAACATGAATATTTGTAAAGATAAAATAAATCCAAAATTAACACAATGATAAAAAAGATTATCCCTTCTCTGATACTCGGGACTATGGCTGTGGTAATAGCCGGCACAACGTCGTGCGAACCTATCGACGGGCGTGTTGTCGCTGAAGACTATAAAAGCTGTTTCAGCTATGTCTATGACCGCATGACCGGTAAAGGCTTCGTTGATGTCGGTAGTTCATATGTCGTGACCTCTGATATCACAACCAGCACCTATGGTGTGGAGTGTAACAATGTCACTTTCTACGATGGGGGTACGCCACTGTCGGCCAAGGTGACGGCAATGCGTCAGTATTTCAGCGCCGACAGCGCTTACGTGTTCATGATGCAAAGAAGTTCGTCGCGCACTTCGGGTGATTTCTCCATCGATAGTCTGCGGTATGGACGTGTCGGAGCCATGTGGCTCACCTATTTCGCCGAGGATTTCCGCTATGAAGTCAATGTTGTCCCTAAAAACTATAATCTGGGCACGGACACTGTAAAGGTGTATAGGTCCGAACCGGATATAGAAGGTTGGCACCGCACTTATATCGACATCGATCTCCACACACGTTATAACGTCACTATTGATCCTGTAAGCTCCACATTGAAACTGACTGTCAACGGGCAGAAGTTTGAAAAGGGAGGAGTGCCATATGAGTTTGTACTCGACAACATCCCTGTGAAGTTCACTACAACTGGCTATGAAGTTCACGCCGACAAGGTGGAGGCTACCGACTTTAAGGGCCGTAGGCTTTCGGCTTTCGACGCATATAACCTTAGCGGAAATTTCACTATGAGTTATGAGGGCGAGAAGTGCTTGCAATTCTATTTCAAAAATAGACTTCAGAATGAGCAGGCTGATTCTATCGAGCGTGTTGATATAGATTTCTACAACTATAATATGGGTCAAATCAACTAATCTTATAAACAATGAGAGAAAAAGAAATTCCGGTATTGTTGTTGACTGGTTATCTCGGAAGCGGGAAAACTACATTGCTCAACCGGCTGTTGGCTAATGAGCGTGGCATAAAATTTGCCGTTATTGTCAATGATATCGGCGAGGTCAACATAGATGCTTCCTTGATTCAGAAAGGCGGCATTGTAGGTCAGGATGGCGGAGATGATCTTGTGGCGCTTCAGAATGGGTGTATTTGTTGCACTTTGAAAATGGATCTGGTCAAACAGATTGTGGATCTGACGTCTGAAGGGCGTTTTGACTATGTGGTGATTGAGGCAAGCGGCATTTGTGAGCCGGAACCGATCGCCCAGACCATTTGTGCTATTCCGCAGATGTCGGCGGGACTTGATCATTTGCCAAAACTCGATTGCATTGTCACTGTGGTCGATGCATTGCGTCTGCGTGATGAGTTCGGATGTGGAGATGATCTTTGCCGTCAGAATATTGAAGAGGAGGATATTGAGAATCTGGTAATTCAGCAGATCGAATTTTGTAATATTATCCTTTTGAATAAGATTTCTGAAGTGAGCCGTGAGGATGCTGACAGGATACGTAGAATAATCCGTGCGCTCCAGCCTGAGGCTGAAATTATAGAATGTGATTATGCTGATGTAGATCCGGAGAAGATTCTGAACACAGATATGTTCAGTTTTGCACAGGTGGCCACATCCGCAACTTGGGTGCGTGAAATTGAGCGTGAGATGACCCATGAAGAAGAGGAAGAGGCCCATCATCATTCGCATGAACATCATCACCACCATGATCATGATGATCACCATAATCATGATGATCACGAAGAAGGCCATCACCATCATCACCACCACCATCACCACGATGAAGGGGAGGCTGAAGAGTATGGCATAGGGACTTTTGTGTACTATCGCCGCAAGCCGTTTGATCTGAATAAGTTTGACTATATGCTCGGATCTAAATGGCCCAAGAGCATTATCCGCTCCAAAGGTGTGGTCTATTTCGATCAGAATCCCGATATGAGCTACTTGTTTGAAACCGCTGGATCACAGAATAAACTTTCAGAGGCCGGATATTGGTATGCCACTGCGGGTCCGGAAGATCTTGAAAAAATCAAGGCTATGAATCCTGACATGATGCGAGACTGGGATCCGGAAGTCGGCGACCGCATGATTAAGTTAGTGATCATAGGTCAGCATCTCGACAGAGAGGCTATCACTGCTCTCCTCGATTCATGTCTTGCATGAGCCTGAATCGGTAACTGTAAATATCGCCTCACGGGAAATACCTCCTTGGGGCGATATTTATTTTGTATGATCGATAATCCTATAGCTGTTGTCGCACTGATTCCTCATGGATCGCTTCGAGAATTATGCGGATAAATGGTTCGCTCATCCCAAGTTTTGTAGCTTGTCGGATCCGTTGCTCCATCAGGCTGTTATAACGTAATGGCTGAACCACCGGCATGGAGTGTTCCCGTTTGTATATTCCGATTTCGCGGGAGATGCTCATGCGTCTTGCCAAAAGGTCGATCAGTTCATCGTCTGACGCATCGATGCGTCTGCGGAGTTCATCAAGATTTTCTGTTGACTGCGAGCATTCGCGGATCACCAGTGAATTGAGCAGACTCTTTAGAGTGTCTGGGGTGATCTGCTGCGCTTTGTCGCTGAGCGCACATTCCGGATCACAATGCGTTTCCACCATAAGGCCGGAGAAACACATATCGTAGGCCTGTTGGGCTAACGGGGCGATTAATTCTCGGCGGCCACCCATATGGCTGGGGTCGCATATGATCGGTAGTGACGGATAGCGCCTTCTGAGTTCGATCGGAATGCGCCATATTGGTTCGTTTCGGTAGATCTTGTCGCCATAGGTGGTAAATCCGCGATGTATAGCCCCGATTCGGCGAACCCCGGCATTGTATATGCGTTTTAGTGCTCCGATCCATAATTCCAGATCAGGATTGACCGGATTTTTTACTAATATGGTCAGCTCTTCGCTGCGGCCTGATGCAGATAAGGCGTCGGCTATCTCTTGTACTGCGAATGGATTCGCCGAGGTCCGGGCTCCAATCCATAATATGTCGGCTCCGGCGGCAAGAGCAGCCTCGACATGTGAGCGTGTCGCGACTTCTGTGGCTATGTATAATCCGAACTTACATTTCACTTCTGTGAGCCATTCAAGTCCTTGATTACCTATGCCTTCAAAGCCACCGGGCTGGGTGCGTGGCTTCCATATGCCGGCACGGAAAATCTTTATCCCTGATGCGGCGACGCCTTCTGCCGTGTCCAAGACTTGTTGCCGGGATTCGGCACTGCATGGTCCGGCAATGATCAATGGCTTATCGGAGGGCACTCCAGGGAATATAATCGGTTGCAGGTTTTCCATTCAAAAAATATAAGTAGGATGTATAAATTAGTTATCGTATTGAATGTGGTATAATATGAGTAGGATTTCAAATGGCTTTGATGGCGCAATGGGGGCCCATTGTAACGGAAAAGCCGGTTGAAAGCATGCCATAGAATGCTACGGGCAATGCATTAACTAATTTGTACATCCTACTTATGATCGTAGACGGCAAAGTTACAAAGAAAAGCGGAAGAGTCAGCACGCAAAATTGAAAATTTCTTAAACTCATAAATTTACACTACCTTTGTGGCCTGAAAACTTAACCAAAATAGAAAGGTAATGTCAACAAATACTACTGATAACAAACAGAAAGTGACCACTCTGCGCGTGTCACAGATGAAGCAGCGTGGAGAGAAAATTGCTATGCTCACAGCATATGATTTCACTACTGCCACTCTTGTGGATCAAGCCGGTATAGATCTGATTTTGGTCGGAGATTCGGCCGCAAATGTAATGGCGGGCTATGGGTCTACTCTGCCAATCACTCTTGACCAGATGATCTATCATGCTCAGTGTGTGACCCGTGCCGTGAAGCGCTGTATGGTAGTTGTGGATATGCCGTTTGGATCTTGTCAAGGTGACCCGAAATTGGCCCTTGCCTCTGCAGTGCGCATCATGAAGGAGAGTGGTGCCGAGGCTGTAAAAATTGAAGGCGGCGAAGAGATCATTGATAGCATTCGTCTGATTGTCAAGGCAGGTATTCCTGTGATGGGGCATCTCGGACTGACACCCCAGAGTGTTAACCAGTTCGGATCGTATGGCCTGCGTGCCAAGGGAGAGGCGGAAGCTGAAAAGCTGAAACATGATGCCAAAATGCTTGAAGAGGCCGGTTGCTTTGCAATGGTTCTTGAGAAGATTCCGGCAGCTTTGGCTGCGGAAGTGACTGCTTCACTTTCGATCCCGACAATTGGCATTGGCGCTGGACCGGATTGCGACGGTCAAGTTCTTGTGGTTCAAGATGCCCTTGGTATGAATGAGGGATTTGCTCCTAAGTTCCTTCGCCGTTATGCCGATTTAGCCACTGTCATCAAGGAATCCCTTGGAAATTATGTGGCTGATGTGAAAAATGGTGATTTTCCCAACGCATCAGAGAGTTATTGATTAAAAGTGTATAAATCTTTTGGTGCAAACAAACTTTTTGTGTAAATTAGCGCTCTCTAAACAGATTGTAATTATCATCTCTGAAAAGAATTTATTGATATAAGAATGGCAAAAGTCGTTATAATAGGAGCCGGCGGTGTGGGCACCGTGGTGGCTCACAAGTGCGCCCAGCATCCGGAAGTGTTTGGCCCTATTGTTATTGCATCTCGCACAAAAAGCAAGTGTGATGCTGTGGCCGAATCAATCCGCAAGGCAGTGCCCGGAGCTCCCGATATCTATACCGATAAGGTCGACGCCGACAGCGTGCCTGAACTGGTGGAGTTGCTTAAACGTCATCAGCCGGTGCTGGTGATCAATGTGGCACTTCCATATCAGGATCTTACCATCATGGATGCATGCCTTGAGTGTGGCGTGAATTATCTCGACACAGCTAATTATGAGCCCAAAGATGTCGCTCATTTTGAGTATAGCTGGCAGTGGGCTTACCGTGAGCGTTTTGAAAAAGCCGGCCTGACAGCCATACTCGGATGCGGCTTCGATCCCGGAGTCAGCGGAGTGTTCACAGCTTATGCCGCCAAGCATTATTTCTCGGAAATGGAATATCTTGACATTGTGGACTGCAATGCCGGTGACCATGGAAAGGCTTTTGCTACCAACTTCAACCCTGAAATCAACATCCGCGAGATCACTCAGAACGGACGCTACTAGCAGGATGGCCAGTGGGTGACCACCAAGCCCCTGGAGATCCACGCAGAGCTCACTTACCCGAATATCGGCCCGCGCGACTCTTATCTGCTCTATCATGAGGAGCTGGAGAGCCTGGTGCAGAATTATCCCAGCATCAAGCGCGCCCGCTTCTGGATGACTTTCGGCCAGGAATATCTCACTCACCTGCGCGTGATCCAGAATATCGGTATGGCGC
>JAAGKN010000736.1_pt1 | contig 56063 bp, 56 predicted proteins | sample 6206371 | NCBI WGS metagenome assembly JAAGKN01 (sample SAMN11533720, study PRJNA540317) | gut metagenome | isolation source: fecal pellets from male and female animal of same cohort | host: Peromyscus leucopus | place: USA:CA | collected 2017
TGAACTGCGTCTTGTTGGTATAGTTCACCGCGACGGCGGGCCAGTATGCAATACCGTCCACATTGTAGAGGAACGAACAGGCGTAGATCTTGCGGAACTTGTCGGCGATCGACGTTCCCTCGATTATCTCTTTCAGACCCGACGAGTTGATATAGTGCAGGATACGGATTCCGCGCTCCTCGCCGTAGGCGTTCATGCGGTCGAACCACTCCTCCACCCCGGGGTAGAACACGACGCGGCGGCCCGACTCCTGAAACGCCTCGCGCCGCAGCGACAGACCGCTCGCCTGCGCCGCCTGAATCATGCGCGCCATGTAGGCCAGCACCATGATCGGCATCCTGCTCCTCGGCCAGGCGTTGGGCTCCGTCCAGAACTCCTTGTTGCTCTTGCCGACGGCGGGAATGAAGTCGTACTCCTGCATGTTGCCGGCAGCCAGCGTGCCGTCGAAATCGTAGATCAGCGCGATCGTGAAGCGATATTTCCTCTCTTCCGCCATAGTTTTCGGGATTTTGACCAAAGGTAATAACTTTTTGGCAACAATCAGCAAATTTATACCGAAATAGCATAATTCATCGTTGCAAGGAGCGTAGCGACACAGCAATAAAACAAATCGTCATTATGAGGAGAGCCACAGGATCGACGTAATAATCTACCTTTGTCTATTAGGGTATTAGCAATGTTTTACTGACAGCGGTAGATCGCCACGGACGTGCATAGACCGCTTTCGGGTATCGGTCTACTGTTGTAGTTGCACGTCCTCGCGATGACGTTTTTTAATTTTCCTCCTTCGCACCTCGGCAGTCCGAGTAAACTGAAATTCTTTCTTCGTTTTCTCGCCTCGGCATAGCCCGAACAAGTTCGGTTCTGCCCTCGGCTTAATGAAAACGTTCGACTGCTCTCGGTTTGGCGTCGGTTCGCAATGACGTAAATTTTTATTTCAACATAATATTACATGTTTTTTCACTATTTTTGCTTTATCAACGATAAATATCTCGATATGGAATTCAAACAGTTACTCGCAAAACGCCGCAGCGTCCGCCGTTTCGATGCCACACCGGTATCGCGTGCGGTGATCCTCGACGTTCTGAATATGGCACTTACGGCACCGTCGGCACGCAATTCGCGTTCCACACGGTTTCTGGTCGTGGACGACCGCGCGACGATAGAGAAGATGGCTTCGATGCGCGACTACGGCTCGGCATTCATGGCGAACGCACCCGTGGCGATAGTTGTCATGGGCGACACGGCGGCTTCGGACATCTGGGACGACAACTGCGCGATCTCGGCGACGGTGCTTCAACTCGCCTGCGTCGAGGCAGGACTGGCCTCGTGCTGGGTACACGTCGCTGGACGACCGCGCCGCAAGGACGACCCGCAGGGCGAAACCGCCGAGGAGTATCTGCGCACGCTGCTGCCGATACCCGACGGCTGCCGCGTCGAGTGCATCATCGCCGCAGGCTACTCCGACTTCACCCCCGCCCCGCTACCCGAGTTCAACCCATCGACGGCGATTATCTGGCACACGGAGGAGTAGGAAGGAGAGACGGTATAAGGTGTTATAGGTTAAATAGGTAGAATAGGTTGAATAGGTAGAATAAGTAATATAGGTAATATATATTACCTGTTAAACCTATTTTACCTATTTTACCTATATTACCTTTTTACCTCACCGGCGGCAACCCCGCTTTACTGGCAAGGACAGAAATCCTCCGCAAAGAGCATCCACCCCCACTCCACGTCGTCGCGGACGGCTTTCACGCCGTTCTCGACCTCCGACATCGCGGCGACGACGACGATCATCGTCCCGCAATCGAGCGTGTCTACCGCCGCATCGGGACCGACGCGCGAGATGTCGGCGACACGGCGGATATAAGCCTCGGTATCGTTCTCCGACGGCGGGGCGTAGCGCGAAATCATGTCGCGCAGTGTACGGCATCCGTGGCGGCGCGAGTAGGTGTGCAGCAGCACGAACATGGCGCGGTAGCCCCACTCCACACTCTCGAACTGCCTGAACTCGCCGTCGGTGCTCCGGGCGCACTCGCCCTTGTAGCGCACGCCCGAACGGCGTATGTTGCCGGGGTTACGGTTTCTCAACCCGCGGCTCATCGTTTTCTTCGTATTCATAATCTCCCAATTCGTTTTTTATACGGCGGCGGACATAGCGTCGCAGCCACCCGAACAACATTGCATCAGAGAGTTGTGCGGCGTTTTCGAGGAACGACCACATCTCCACGCCGCACACGAATCCCGTGAACATGCGCGTGAGGTGCAGATCCATGAAGTCGAGCACGCAACTCTCCAACATCCACGACATGGCGATGGCGATGATGACGAATCCCGCCTTGCGGACGGTGCGCCAAGCCTCGCCGCTCTCGAAATACCATCTGCGCCCCGCCGACGCAGCCATGCGCCGGCTCGCGAGAACTCCCGTGACGAAATCCACCGCGATGAATATCACCGCGCAGCAGACGAGCGGGCGGACAGGCGCGAACATCGACGCCAGTCCGAGTGCCGCGGCATTAACGTATCTGAACAAAGCCTCCATCGATCGAACATTTTTGCATTGCATCCTCCTCCGGACGGTACTCCGGAAACTCCCCGGCGTGCGCCGCCAGATAGTCCGACAGTCGCCGCAGCAGCGCATGACGGCGACGGACGAGCGAGCGTTGAAGTTCGTCGCTCGCGCTCTTCAACGCCGTGTCGGAGCCTCTACCCGTCGGTATCGACAGTCCGACCTGACCGGTGCGGACATTGAGCGAACGCTGAATCATCGTCCGCACCGACATGGCGAGTGCGGGTGCTACATAATCCTCCGTCAGTGCGGCGTAGCGGCCCTCGGCGAGAGCGTCGGCGAGGGAACCGCCTATGACGGGCAGCACATAGCGGTGCATCGCCGCCGCGATGTCGGGCGCGCCGACGGTCGCGGACGAGACGTATTCGCCGTCGGCGAATGCGAGTGCGACCGTCTGCGCGGGTGTGATAAGTGTTTTCATGGTTATCCTATGCTTGTTACGTTATACTTGGTGATTTCGGACAGGAAAGCCTGCTGCCGCTCGTCATCGGGATCGTAGTCGAGTCCGTCCGCCTTGCGCGCCTCCCACACCTTCATGTATACGGGCTTGGAGCGGGTCGGAGGACGATTGACGATTTGGAGCGACGAGGCGTCGATGCCGAGCACCGAACGCAGCACGCGCACTATCGGTTCGAGAATCTCCGCCTGTTCGCCGAGAATCACGGTGTTGAGCGCGACCTCGTATTCGTGCAGGATTCGCTCCGAACTGAATCCCGACGAGTAGTCGAGTCCGCTGAGCGAGCGGAACCACGAGTGGGCGACCACGATGTCGCCCGTCGCCTGGTCGTGGAGCGACTTCCAGTCGCCCTCGTTCTGCGACGAGATCGGGATGAAGCGTGAGTTGTCGTCGGCACTGCCCTCCTTGATGACGAACATCACCTGTCCGGGGCGGCCCGCGAACCGCTCCTCGGCGGTGCGGACGAGTTTTTCAGCCTCCTCCTCGCTGTCCACGGCATCGTCGAGCATCATCACGCCCGACAACTGGAACGAGTTGTCGAGCCGCGAGATGTTCCAGCGGTCGGTCTTGTAGGCTATGGCCGACACGTTCATGCCGGCGATGTAGGGCGGCACGCCGTAGTGTTCGAACATCGGTTCGTAGTCCTTGTAGTGGACGATCGAACGCAGGGTACCGTCGTCGCGACGCTCGAAGAGCGGGAAGATCGGCAGCGCGACGGCTTCGGCGACCGAGAACGAATCCCAGTCGTGGTGGAGCAGCACATGGCACGAATCTTTCGCTATGCGGCATCGCGTCGCATCCTGATGATAGAGCGAGAGGAACGAGTGCGCCTCGTCGGTCACGACTTCGAGGAACGCGTTGCCGAACAGCGACTTGTCGTAGGCTATCTTGTTGATTACCTGACGCAGTGTCTCGCCGCTGCCGTTGGCGCGGAGAATGAATCGTCCGAGCATGGTCTGCGAGGTGTCGTAGGCGAACCCCTTGCCGGTGATGTAGTCCGCCTTGTCGTTTATGATGCGCCGGTGGGTGGTCGAGCGTCGCGACATCAGCGCGAGAGCCTGCGGGAAGCGGTTGTCGCTGCCCCATCGCCAGTAGTCGCCGCTCTCGACGGGCACGGAGAGTGCCGTGTAGGGGTCTGCGGCGTTGCCGACGCTGCAAACGACGCTTTTCTTGGTTGGTTTCATGATTGGTGGTTTTTTGGGTTGTTAAGTGCGGTTTTTTCTGGGAGGACTGGGAGAACTATGAGTTCCGGGATAGCAGGGAGGTTGTCAAGTGCGGCGGGATTAAGGTAATATAGGTTGCGCGGGCTGTCGCCCGCTTATAGGTAGGTTGTCACGTGCCGGGGATTTCAAGTAATATAGGTTGCGGCGGCAGAGCCGCCTTTAAGGTTACGCGGCAGTAAACTGCCGCGTATAAGGTTTGCAGGAAAGTTATTTTATATTACCTATTATACCTATTTAACCTATAATACCTGTTCTACCTATAATACCTATTATAACCTATTCTCCCTCCTATCCCTGCCCTCCCGTTACCTCTCCACGAGAGCCGCCGCGGGATCGGTGTCGATCGAACGCAGCGTGAGCGTCAGGGTCGGAGTGTCCGAAAGGCGTTTGCCCGAATCGCTGTGCAGCGACACGAACCGCAGCGGGTAGTCGCGCTCCATGCGCTCGGAGCAGCCGACGATAAGCCGACGGCCGTCGTTCAGCGTAATGTCGGCTATCACGCCCTCCCGCAAGGCTCTGTCGGCGAACTCCGCCGAGAGCCATTGCGATGCCTCGCCGCGTTCGGCGACGAGCGTGAGGGTATGCGTCGCGGCGATCGGTCCGGAGGAGTTGTCGAGCAACTCCCCGAACGACGACATGTCGTCGATAAGCGGCACTTCGACGGGTGTGCAGCCGAATTCGACCTCGCACACGCCCGACGCGAACCGCAGTTCGACATCTCCGCGGGCGGGATAGAGTGCGGCGCGAGCCACACCCCCGACCGGTTTGTAAGCCTTGTCCGCCATATCCGCTACTCGACTATCGCGATACATGCCGAGAGCAGACGCTCGTCGAGAATCTCGGTGCCGGCGAGGAACACGGCGCGCTGACGGTTCTCCATCTCGTCGGGGTTGTACCACATGCGCACCTCCGTGCCGCGGCATGTCGGCCGTGTTGAGCGCAAGTACCAGATTGCGGCGGTCGGTGAGGATGCAGAACTGCTTGCCGTAGTACTGCTTCTTCTCGTACTTGCCGAGCGGCACCTCGATGACGGGGATGCCGTGGTACGACAGCGTCGGACGGCCGTCGATGCTCTCGCGGTATGCCGAATCCACGCCCTTCGCGTCGAGCAAGCACTCGTACTCGTGGCGCAGGTCGGACGAGATGAAGTAGACGAGGTTGCCCTCCGAACGGAGGCTGCGGAGTTCGGGCGACGCGGTGATCCACGCCATCTCGAACAACTCGGCGGCATCGTTGAAGTCGCCGATCGAGTACTCGGTGAACGACAGCCCCTCGGCAGAGGCTTCATGGAGGGTCTTGATCGCTTTCAGGAAGCCGTTGAAGGTGGTGAAATCCGACACATCGCCGTCCGTATCGCCAAGCCACATCGTGGCGCGCACACCCTCGGCGATAGCCTGACGGAAGAGTTCGGTCTCCGCCTTTTCGAGTTCGGTGCCGGAGAGGTCGCCCATATTGACATCGGCGCGACCCGTGATCTGCTCGAACACCATCGAGAAGTAGTCCTCGGCGGAGAACGACGTTTCCGCCTTCACCTTGTGCATGTCGATGCGCTTCTGCAACTTGCGGGCATTCGAGCCGCCGCTCCAACCGCTCGCGTAGGATTGCAGCACGTCGTCGGGACGGCTCCACACCTGCACCGTCGTCGGCATAGGCATGTTGTAGATTACTCTGACGCCCAGTTGCTCGGCGGAATCGCCGCAGAATGCCGGACGGAAAAAGATTGTTTCAACTTCGCGACCCTTGTAGGTCTTAGGATTTTCGATTAACATGATTTTGATGTTTTTTGGTTGGTTGATTGGTTGATTGATTGATGGTTGTTGGTTGGTTGATGGATAAGGTATTATAGGTTAAATAGGTAGAATAGGTAATATAAAATAACCTTCCTGCTAACCTGTATTACCTATAAGGCGGCTCTGCCGCCGCAACCTATATTACCTTAAAAAGGCCTGCACGTGACTACCGACCTATAAGCGGGCTTCGCCCGCGCAACCTATATTACCTTAATCCCGCTACGCGGGCTTTTCCTCCTTCGCGCCTCGGCAGTCCGAGTAAACTCGACTGCCCTCGGCTTGGCGTCGGTTAAAAGACCGGCACCCTACCCCCTTCTCAGATTTCTCGCGTCCGCCGAGTAGGCGAGGGCATTGGGCGAGCGGTGCATATCGTCGTCCGTCGGGTCCTCGCACTCGGCGGTGCGGGTCGGGGCGGCGGCATTCTGCCCCTCCTCGAACGCCACGGACGAAACGGTCGGCGCAGGCGAGGGTTCGGGTGCAGGCAAATGGAGGATGCTCGCGGCGGCAGGGAGCGGCCCGGCGACGGTGTCGCGCCGTTCGCCGCCGAAAAGACGCACGATGCGGTCGGCGATGTCGCGGACTATCGAGTCGCGGGACGGCTGCTCCTCCGCACCGACGATACGGTCGGCAAGCCCCGCGGCGAGGGTTTCGTCGGGCGAGAGCCAGCGTCCGTCGCCGTTGTTCTCGTTCATCAGCGCGACGAACTCCCCGGCGGGTCGTCCCGAACGCGCCGCATAGACGGCGGCGATACGTTCGTCGGTCTTGCGCAGCAGGTCGATGCGCGACGAGAGGGTCTCGGCGTTGCCCTCGACGGCACACACCGAGTTGTGGATAAGATAGAGTCCGTTGGCGGAGATCTCGCGGCAGCCCTCGTCGGCAGCCTGTGCGATGATGGTCGCGGCGGATGCCGTGTAGCCGTAGCAGCGGGTCGTGATACGGGCATCGAGCGCGGCGAGAGCCTCGTAGATCAGCAGCGCGTCGTTCACGTCGCCGCCCGTGGAGCGGATATTGACGACGACCGCCGGAGATTCGATACGCGAGATACGCTCCACCTGCGAGCGGAACTTCTCGTAGGTCGCCACCTGCGACGGCTCGCCGTCGAACTGGCACTCCTCGGGTACTCCGATGATGCCCTCGATGTCGATTACGCACACCTCGGCGGAGTCGGAGATTCGGATTTTTGATTCTTGGGTCATGGTTGTTGGTTGGTTGATTGTTGGTTGGTTTTGAGGGGGAGGGTAATGGATAAGGTATTATAGGTTAAATAGGTAGAATAGGTAATATAAAATAACTTTCCTGCTAACCTGTATTACCTATAAGGCGGCTCTGCCGCCGCAACCTATATTACCTGAAAAGAACGGCACGTGAGACCGACACGTGGCGCACGACAGCCTACCCTTTGCGGTACATCTCCGCCCGCACCTTCTCGTAGGAGCAGCCGTGGCGGGCGGCGACGGCATCCATCGCGCGGCACTTCGCCTCGCCCGTCCGCACGCGCTGCATCACCTCGCGGCGAATGGCACGCCGTTCGAGTGCCGACGCGTCGATCAGCCCCTCGCGCCACAGGCGGTCGAGCACCTCGTCGCTGTTCAAGCCGCGCATCTCGATCGCGACGGGAATCAGAGCGCATTTGTCGGGTCGTCTTTTCATTGTCTGTCCTCCATAAGTCTTACGAAACTGCATTCGGTCGAGGGTTGCGACGGGTCGTAGGCGGCGATGCGCTGCAAACGGTAGCGCGACCGTTCGCCGTTCACGGTGAAGACGAACGTACTGCCGATCCACGGCGAGAAGCCGTCGGGGGCGAAGAGACTTGCGACATCCTCGGGCGAAAGACGCAGCGAGAGGGTCAGATACTGGCGCATGCGTTCGCGGAGCAGCATGTCGTCGTAGTAGCGGTGAAGCCCTTTCAGCCCGTCACGGTCCTCGAAACCGAGCGTGAAGCCGTAGCAATCCGCGTCGCCGCCGAAGATGAACGCCGCCAGCGGGTAGCCCGCATCGTCGTGCGGGTATCCCCACGTCTCGTTCGGCGGCAGAGGGTGCATGCCCGTGTAGCGGACTATGCGAGGCAGCGAGGATGCCGACTGCTGCGGGTCGTCGTCGCCCGACTCGCCGATACGCATCACCGATGCCGATGGTGCGGTCGCGACGACGGAGGAGACATTGACGGTGGTCGTGAAGAGCGGATTGCGCATCTGCCGAGTGGTCAGGACTGTTCCGTAGAGCGGATTCTCGGACCTCCACTCCCCCAGCGGCGAATCCGACGCGGCATCGAATCCGGCGGTCGCAGTGTCGCCCTCGGCATAGCCGAACACGCGGTATTGCGGTGCGTCGATACCGATGTCGGAGAGCGTCATCGGCTGCGAACGGTCGATGCGGTCGCTCCAATCGAAGGTCTGCGAGCCGTCGTAGAACCGCTCCAAAGGCTCGATGCGGACGGTACGGGTGCGGTTGTCGGTCCAGACCGCGAGGTTGAACAGATGACAGACGGCGGCGAGGAAATCTATCCGGCTGACGCGGCGTGCGGCGATGTCGGCGAATGTCAGCGTCGAGCCATAGCCCGCACACCCCGAAAAATAGGGGCGCAGCGAGCAGCCGCAGCCGAGGGTGAGAGTCATGCCCTCCTCCGCGCCGGAGAAGACGAACTTGTCGAAGAGCAGTTTCGACCGTGCCGCAATCTCGCGCGGAGGGATGCGGATGTCGGTCTGCACGGCGAGTGTGCCGCACTCCTCGACATAGCCCGCATACAACGCCCAATCTTCCTCGTAGAGCGTGTACGCCGCCGATGCAGAGTCGCGGAAGAAGAGTTTGCACTCGCCCGACACCGCCGATGTCGGAATGGTCGCAAGGGTCGATCGTGCCGAGAAGGTCGTTATCTCGGTCGCACCGCGCCGCAGCGAGTAGGTGCGCCCATCCTCGTGGTTGAAGACCAACACCCGATAGCGGTTGCCGGCGACGGGGGCAGAGCGGAAGTCGGCATAGGAGTTGGCGAGGGTGAACTCGGCAGTCTCGCCGCCGATAAGCGTGATGCGGTCGAAGCCCCTCAACCGACGGCGCGAGAGGATGCGGAACGAGGTTTCGTACTCCAAATGGAGCAGGAATCCGACACCGGCGGTAACCGACGGCGAGAAGCAGGCGTAGCCGTCGTCATCGACGAAGAAGCAGCCGCCCACGGAGAAGGTGTCGTCCATCGCGCTGCCGTTTTCATCGACCGCCTGCGGGTCGGCGGTATCGACGATGTTGCCCACCGAGTGTCTGACGACCGACGGCGTGGCGAACACCCTGCCGAAGATGTCGGCATCGGCGGAGACCTTCGCACGGCGGCGGGCGAGGAAATCGAGCCGTTCGCGCTGACGCGAGGTATCGACCGAGGCGTAGGCACCCGAGGCATAGAGCGATTTCGCCTCGTCGCTCTCGAAAAAGTCGCTGCGCAGACGGTAGCCCGCATCATCGAATATGCTCCGCACCAGAGCCGCGACCGAGATGAACGGGTGGTAGTCGTCGGTCATCATGACGCGGCCGACGGGCAGCAGCGACGGCGATACGCCCGCGGACTCCGTGTCGCGGCAGACGGGCAGGAAGCGCACCGCATGTTCGCCCCTCCACGTCGCGGCGATCGCCTCGGGGGTGAGCCGCATCGAGAAGTCGATACCGCTCTCGCCTATTGTCGTCCGTGCCGCACTCTCCGCCCACTGCGCCGCACCGCCCGTGATGCGCACCCCGTAGGTCGCCGCGCCCGACGGAGTGCCGAACGATGCGGAGAGCAGATAAGCCGTACCCGTCATCAGAACCGCCGTTCCCGCCTCGATCCGCGCTTCGTGATGCGAGGCGTTGAACCGCTCGGCGGCGTAGGGATCGAGCGCACCGCCGAACACCGCATTGTTGGCGGGCGTCGAGGGGAGTTGCAGCGTCACCGTGCGTCCGCTGCGTCCCGCGGCGACATCGGAGAGGTCGGCGGCATCGAAACCGAGAGGTATCGCGACATCGGCGGCGAGATCGCACCGCCTGCCGTCCACATAGAGCCTCATCATAGCCCGACCTCCTTTCCGCCGGCAATGCGCATGTCGATGTCGATGCAGCAGGGTCTGCCGTATTCGTAGAGGGTCGATGCCGTCGTCAGCACCTCCACCTCGGTGTGGGTTTGCAGATACTCGATCCAGACGTTGGGCGACATCGCTATCTCGGCGAGAGCGGCGATGATGCCGCGCCGCTCGTAGTCGGATACGACGCGCACGCACTGCTCCGACTCGCAGCCGACGGTGCGGCGGAATCCGTCGGCCTCGGCGACCGCGGTGCGCACCGTATTCCGCTCGATGCTGCGCACGATCGGGAACGTGTAGCGTTCGACCGTCCCGACCGACGACACCCACGCCAGCCGCAGGTCGCCGGGATAGCGTCGGGCAACGGAATAGTAGACCGAACGGGTCTGTACGCCGCCGCAGGCGATGCGCACTTCGAGCGTCCGCGACTCCTCGGGAAAGTCGCATGTGTCGAGGCACAGCAGCACCGCGCCGCTGTCGGTGTTCGTCCGTCGGACGACCGTCGCTCCGTTGTCCGCCACGACGGTAACTTCGAGTTCCTCGCCCCGGCGGCAGAAGATGCGGATCTCGTCGCGCTCGCCGTAGCCTATGCGGCGGTGTTCGGTCATCGTCGAGAGCCACGAGCCGCGCACGACCTCGACGCGGTTGTCGGCAAGGGTCAGCACATCGGAGCGCACGCCGTCGATCTCGACGATGAAGCGGCAGCAGTGGGCTTCGGTGAGGAGCGTTCCGCGCGCGGCGGTCGGCAGCGGATAGATGAAGCGGCGGACGACGGGGGCGATGTCGAACGAACCGGAGGTTACGCCGCAGAGCGAAAGGCGACTGACGGTATAGTCGGAGTCGTAATCGATGACGGACACCTCCACGTCGCGCGGGCGTTCGGTCTCCGCGTCGAACGAGTAGACGAGCCCCGCTTCGACGGGCGAGAGGCTTTCGGGTTGGTCGGTGAATTTCATAGATAAAAGGTGTTTAGAGTGATTGGGAAGGTTATCACGTGCGGCTGGTTTAACCGACGCCAAGCCGAGCGCAGTCGAGTTTACTCGGACTGCCGAGGCGCGAAGGAGGAAAAGCCCGCGTAAGCGGGGTTAAGGTAATATAGGTTGCGCATCGGCTTTGCCGATGCTTATAGGTATTACAGGTTAAGCAGGAAAGGTCGGTGGAGGGCGGGGCTTGTCGGGGAAAGGCTGGTGGAGGATAGGTAAAATAGGTTTAATAAGTAGAACAGGTAATATAAAATAACTTTCCTGCCAACCTTAAAGGCGGCTCTGCCGCCGTAACCTATAAGCGGGCGCAAGCCCGCGCAACCTATATTACCTAAAAGAACGGCACGTGACAACCGACCTATCAGGCGGCGAAAGCCGCCGTAACCTATATTACCTGAAATCTGCTGCACGTGATAACCTCCCTGCCATCCCAGAACTCTTAGTTCTCTCAGTTCTCCCAGAAAAAACAGGCACGCGACAACCGCCCAAATCCTGCACTCCCTACCCTCCCGTCTCGCCGAAGAGCGAAACCACATCGGCGGTGGCGGTCAGGGCAATATCGCCATGGGTGGTGAGGGTCAGTGCCGAGGGCGAGACGGAGAGATTCTCGACCGAAAGCACCCGTTCGCGCGCCGAAAGCATGCAGAATATGTCCATCATGTCGCGTTCGAGGCGACCGAGAACGGATTCGCGGTCGGTCGGCGAGAGCCGTGCGCCGTCGGCGAGCAGGTGCAGCGTCAGGCGGTAGGTGATCTTTCCGCGGCGGCGGCCCTCGATGGAGCGGAACTCGGGATAGGGCATGAAGGCGGCGGGATAGCGTCCGATGAGAGAGTTCATGTACTCCTGCGGGGCGGAGCAGAACGAATAGCGTTTGGAGCCGGTGATTTCGTGGAGGGCGGAGGTGAGGTAGTTGCGGTTCATGGTTGGTAATGGTTTTTGGGAGAACTGGGAATGGTGTCAAGTGCGGGGTTTAACTGGGAGATCTGGGAGAACTGAGAGTTCTGGGATAGCAGGGAGGTGCGGGGGGGGTAAAATAGGTTCAATAGGTAGAATAAGTAATATAAAAAGCCGTCCTGCTGACCTTACATCCGCCGAAAAATCGGCGGATGACCTATAAGCATCGGCTTTGCCGATGCGCAACCTATATTACCTTAAACCAGCTGCACGTGACAACCGACCTATAAGCGGGCGAAAGCCCGCGCAACCTATATTACCTAAAAGAACGGCATATGACAACCGACCTATCAGGCGGCGAAAGCCGCCGTAACCTATACTACCTGAAAACAAGCGGCACGTGATACCCTTTCATTTTTGTTGATAATTCTGTTGATTGTTATCGATAACTGCCGGCAAACGGCGGCTGTTCATCGAGTTCCGACTGTCGATAAGGTTTTCGACAATCGACAGCCGATTGTTGAAAACCGGAGGAGCGATGTCCGATCGACGGTGCAAATATAAGGCGGCGGATATGCCCTTGTCAAGAGGCGGCGGCGAAAAAATTGCTCCGCCTCACGGCGGCGGTCGCGCAATCCGTTAAGGGCAAACGGATTGGAGCGGTCGAAAATTCGCGTTTTTTTCTAAAATTTTTACACGGGCGGGGCACACTCTATGCAAAAGATTGCTATCTTTGTGCCGCGAACCGTCCGATTTTTCGGGATCGGCGGCGGCTCCGGACCCGCCCGCAGCGGAGCGACGGAGCGTGAGAATGTCTAATCAAAATGATAACAAGTATGGACGATGGTCATCTATCCGAAAATAGCCGCTATATCGTATCTGAATACGATACCGTTCATTCATGGTATCGAGCGCGAAGGTAACTTCCGCGCCGACTTGTTATTGACTCCTCCGGCAGACTGCGTAAGAAATTTCATCGAGGGAAAGGCGGACATCGCGCTGCTCTCGTCAGCCGTCGTGCCGTCGCTCAGGGGTGCGGAGATCATCACCGACTATTGTATAGGTGCGAGCGGCGCGGTGCGCACGGTCGTCGTAGTCGGCAACACGCCGATAGCGAAGGTACGCCGCATCTGGCTCGACGCACACTCGCGCACGTCGATGCAGTTGGTCGGCTGGCTCGCCGCCAACCGCTGGAAAATCTCGCCCGAATGGCTTCTGCTCGACGACTACACGCTGCTTGACATCCCGCAGGAGGGCGACGCCTATCTGCTTATCGGCGACAAGGTTTTCGGGAACGAGGGACGCTTCGCCTACTCCTACGATCTCGCCGAGGAGTGGACGGCGCAGACGAAGATGCCGTTCGCGTTCGCCGTATGGGTCGGACGCAAGGGGCTGTCCTACGAGATACACGACGCGTTGCAGCACGCGCTGACCTACGGAATAGAGCACACCTACGAGGCGATAATGGAGAGCCGCTATGCCGACCGCCCTTACGCCTACGACTATCTGACGCGCAACATCGACTTCGTGTTCGATGCCGAGAAGCACCGCGCGCTCGAAAAATTCTGGAACTGCGGACTCAAAATCACTCCCAAGGTAAACCCCGGTTGAAGAGGCTGACCCTGCGCACCCGTCGGGAGGACGCGGTGCGACGTACAACGAACCAACGGAAAGTTGAACGGTTAAATTAGGGAGGACCGAAAAGTGATTACAATCTATCTGAAACAATACAACAAGATCATCCGGAACGCCGACACGGAGTTCTTCGACGATCTCGGCTTCGACGACATTCTGTGGATCGACATGCTGCAGCCGACCATCAAGGAGCAGAAGGCGGTCGAGAACTTCATGGAGATCAGCCTCCAATCCAAACAGCAGGTCGAGGAGATCGAATCCACCTCGAAGTACTCCGAGACCGAGAACGCGATCATCTCCAACTGCAACTTCTTCATCCCGATCGGCAGCGACAGTTTCGAGGTCGAGCCGGTGTCGTTCATCCTCTCCAACGAGGGTGTGCTGGTGTCGGTGCGGCAGGCGGACATGCGCACGTTCCGCGAGGCGGAGAAGCGGTTGCAGATGAACTACCGCAGTTTCTCGACGGGCTACCACATCCTCATCTCGCTGCTCGAAGTGCGCATCGACTTCGACGCCGACCTCGTCGAACTTGTCGGACGGCAGGTATCGTCGCTCAGCAAGGACATCAACACCGAGGACACCATCGACAAGGCTGTCATCCACCGCATCAACATGTTGCAGGAGCGCACCATGACGCTGCGCGAGAACATCTTCGACCGCCAGCGCGTGCTGTCGGGCATCCTGCGCAGCGAACGTTTCCCGAACGATATCTACCCGCGTCTGCAACTGATGATCAAGGACGTGAACTCGCTCATCAGCCATACCGATTTCAGTTTCCAGCGTCTGGACTATATTCAGGATGCCGCACTCGGACTGATCAACATCGAGCAGAACGAGATCGTCAAGATCTTCTCCGTCGCCTCGGTGATCTTCATGCCCGCGACGCTCATCGCGAGCATCTACGGCATGAACTTCAAGATAATGCCCGAACTCGAATGGAGCGTCACGTTCGCCAACGGCTGGACACTGCCGTTAGGCTACATCTTCGCCATCGGTCTGATGATTCTGGCTTCGTGCCTCACGGTCGGCTACTTCCGCTACAAGAAGTGGATTTAGCGGCAGGGGAGGTTATCACGTGCGGTTTTTTTAGGTAATATAGGTTGCGCGGGCGGTTTTTCCGCCCGCTTTAAGGTAATATAGGTTAAGCAGGAAGGCTTTTATATTACCTATAATACCTATTAAACCTGTTATACCTGTCAGCGGGATTAAGGTAATATAAGTAACGGCGGCATGTATGCCGCCTTATAGGTAGAATAGGTACTATAATAACTTTCCTGCCAACCTTAAAGGCGGTTCTGCCGCCGTAACCTATAAGCGGGCGAAAGCCCGCGCAACCTATTTTACCTGAAAAGAACGGCACGTGACAACCGACCTATAAACACCGGCAATAGCCGGTGCGCTACCTATATTACCTGAAAAGATCGCCACTTGATCCCTTCCACCCGGCAAACTGCAAATGAAATTTGCTTTTGCTCGCTCTTATTCATATCTTTGCAGAATATGATACGCTTGAATAGAAAATTATCGACGAAACTGAGGCTGATTTTCAGTCTTGTTTCGGCACTGTTGCTTTCATCGGGATGGCTCGGTGCGGGCGGACTGCCGCTCTTCGTGGCGTTCGTGCCGCTGATGCTCATCAGTGTGGATTACGACGAATCCGTGCGCAGTTGGTTCAAAATGCTCGGTTGGGCGACGCTTACCTTCATGCTCTGGAACGCGCTTACGATATGGTGGGTATGGAAAGCGACTCCGCTCGGTCCGATCACCGCGTCGATAGTCTCGACATGGTGGAATCTGGTGGCGTTCATGCTGTTCCATACCGTCTCCAAACGCGCTCCGCGGGGGCTCGCCTACGTTCTGTTCGTCACGGCATGGATCGCGACGGAGTACATCTATACCCAAGCCCCCGCGATGTCGTTCCCGTGGCTCGTGCTGGGCAACGGATTCTCCTGCGACACATGGTCGGTGCAATGGTACGAATATACGGGTGTCTTCGGCGGTTCGCTGTGGGTGCTCGCCGTGAACGTGCTGGCGTTGCAGTCGCTGCTGACGTTCCGCAAGAGCGTCTGGATCGCAGCCACCGCGGTGTTCGCGCTGCCGATGGTCTTCTCGCTGGTGCTCTATGTGTTGGAGTCGCCCGACGGCGACCGCTACGGCTCGCGCGGGAAGATATGCGTCGCGGCGGTGCAGCCCGATGTCGATTGCTACGACAAGTTCAGCGGCGACACGGCATGGCAGCAGGAGAATCTGCTCGGACTGCTCACCGAGGTTCCCGACTCGGCGAAATTCGTGCTGATGCCCGAAACCTCGCTCGGAGCGACGCTCAACGTCGATTATCTCGGCGACGCACGGATTGCGAAGCGGATTTCGGAGACGCTGCGGATGCTCGGTTCGTCGGCGACGGTGATCGCGGGCTGCGAAACCGTCGATATATACGGACGCGCCAAGGGTTCGCCGACCGCACGTCAATCGGATGGCATATACTACGACCTCTACAACTCAGCGATAGCGATCGACTCGACCGCCAACGTACAGTTGCACCACAAGGGCAAACTGGTTATCGGCGTAGAGACGACCCCCGCATGGCTGCGCAATGCCGAGATATTCTCGGTCGATCTGGGCGGCACGATGGGTCAGTTGGGCATCGGCACGAAGACCGAGCCTTTCGTCGCGGACGGAGTGAAGGTCGCTCCGGCGATATGCTACGAGGGTCTGTACGGCAACCACATGGGCGGATTCGTCCGCAACGGGGCGCAGGCTCTGTTCGTGATCTCGAACGACGGATGGTGGGGTAACACATTGGGGCACAAGTTCCTCTTCTCGTTCTGCCGCCTGCGTGCCATCGAGCACAGACGCGACATAGCCCGCAGTGCCAATACCGGCGTGTCGGGATTCATCGACTCACGCGGCGACGACATATCGCGGCTCGGCTGGGATGAACGCGGAGTGATCGCGGCGGACATCCGGCTTAACGACCGCGTTACGGTCTACACCCGCTTCGGCGACTATATCGGGCGCATGTCGCTCTACATCGCGGCGTTGTGTCTGCTCTATTTCGTCGCCTACCGAACCAAGAAACGTTTTTATCTCGTAGATTAAATATGAACTATTCCGAAACCGTCGAATTTCTCTATTCGTCGATGCCCTCGTTTCAGGACAAGGGCGCATCGGCCTACAAACCGGGACTGGAACGCATCGCCGCATTCTGCCGCAAGATGGGCAATCCGCAGCGCAACTATCTTCACGATCCACGTCGCCGGCACCAACGGCAAGGGATCGGTGTCGCACATGCTGGCGTCGGTTCTCCAGCAGGCGGGCTACCGCACGGGCTCTACACCTCGCCCCACCTCAAGGACTTCCGCGAGCGCATACAGGTCGACGGCGAGATGATCTCCAAGCAGAAGATGGTCAATTTCGTCGATAAATACCGCCGCGACATGGAGGAGTGCGAACTCTCGTTCTTCGAGATGACCACCGCGCTCGCATTCGACTACTTCGCGCAGTGCGATGTCGAGGTCGCCGTCGTCGAGACGGGACTGGGCGGCAGGCTCGATGCCACTAACATCGTGATACCCGTCATCAGCGTGATCACCAACGTCGGTCTGGAACACACGGCACTGCTCGGCGACTCGCTGCCGAAGATCGCACGCGAGAAGGGAGGCATCATCAAGAAGAGCATCCCCGTCGTCATGGGCGAGCGCAACCCCAACTACAATCTCGTGATCGAGGAGATCGCCGACGACATGCGTTCGGAGGTGATCTATGCCGAGGAGGCGTTCGTATGCCGCAACGTCAGCGAGGCGGACGGCAAGCAGGTGTTCGACATGGTGCGCACCCGCGACGGTCAGGAGTACCAGTTGCGGCTCGGTCTGCTCGGCGAGTACCAGCGCGGCAATCTCGCCGTCGTATGCGCCGTCGCCGACTATCTCCACCAGAATACGCCGCTCTCGATCAGCCGCCGCGCATTGGTCGAGGGTCTGAGCCACGTTGCCGAGATAACCTCTTTCCACGGTCGCTGGGAGGTGATAGGCACCTCGCCGCTGACGGTCTGCGACACGGGACACAACGCCCACGGACTCGCCTTCGTCGGCGAGCAGTTGCGCCGCCGCAAGGCGGAGCGTCTGTGCTGCGTCATGGGATTCTGCGCCGACAAGGATATAGAGAAGATGCTGAAACTGATGCCGGAGGATGCGCACTACATCTTCACCCGCGCCGACATGGAGCGCGCCGCGAAGATCGACGACATAATGGCTGTCGCCGCCGCTTCGGGTCTGGATTGTGAGTCGGCACCGAGCGTCGCCGAAGCGATCGACCGCGCCCGTGCGATGCTCTCGCCGGAGGATATGCTCTTCATCGGCGGCAGCACGTTCGTCGTCGCCGAGGCTCTTGCGGGCAAGAAGGATTAGGGACGGTCGCGCGTGCGGTTGTGGAGCGTCCGGAGCGGTCGGGAAGTGCCGCGGAATTAAGGTAATATAGGTTTAAGCGGCAGGCATATATGCCTGCCGCTTATAGGTAATATAGGTCGGCAGGACGGTCGGGCGGAAAGGTTGCGGAGGGTTCGGGGATGGTGTCGCGTGCCGGGGTTTTCAGGTAATATGGGTTACGGCGGCAAAGCCGCCTTATAGGTAATATAGGTCAGCAGGAAAGGTCGTTTTATTTTATATTACCTGTTCTACCTATTAAACCTATTACTTTCCTGCTATCACAGTTCTCCCAGTTCTCTCAGTTCTCCCAGTGAATTCCGGCACTCGATACCTTTCCCGATCCGTGAGACCTTCCCTCCTACGCCTGCCCCATCTTGTTGAAGTGCTGCGGTGCGGCGTGCTGCGGAATCTCGATCTTGCCGATGGCGTTCTCGTAACGCTGCACATTCTCCTGCAACGACATCAGCAGCCGTTTGGCGTGCTCCGGCGTGAGGATTATGCGGCTGCGCACCTTCGCTTTCGGCACGGCGGGGAGTATCGTCGCGAAATCGATGATGAACTCCGAGGTGGAGTGCGATATGATAGCCAGATTGGAGTATATGCCCATCGCCGTTTCGGCGTCCAGTTCGAGGTCGATACCCATAGGGTTGTTCTGATTGTTCTCTGCCATAGTTCGTAGGTTCTTATTTGCAAATATAATCTTTTCGTGCCGATATTTTCCGCGGTGTAATATCTAAAACATCAACAAATTATTAACCATGTAACGTATCCGATGCATCCGATGTTGCAGTCGGGAGCAAAAAATGTGCGGAAAAGACCGGTTCGGAACATTTTTGAGGCGATTAGATACGATTTTATACTAACGGTATTCCAAAGCCGGAAGACTTTTCGGGTTCCGACCGAAGCCCCTGCCTAAGGCGGGGGTTTGGGGGTGGGTCAAATCTGTAAACGCGGCTTTGCCGCGAGAACTACGACTGTCGATCATCCGAAAACGTTCGCTGACTTGATTTGGTGTAAAGTTGTAGATAGTTTCCATTTTTTTCATACCTTTGTACGAATTTCAGCACGTCGTGCCGACCGCACCCGTGCGCCATAGTGCGAAGATATTTATGTTACTGACAACCATAGAAATACTACTCCGCGGAGTGGGCGTGGGTCTGGCGGCATCGATCACCGTCGGTCCGGTTGCCGTGCTGTGCATCCAGCGGACACTGAGCAAGAGCCGCCGTTCGGGCATGATGTCGGGCGTCGGCGTGGCATGCGCCGATACGCTTATGGCTCTCATAGCCTTCTTCTTCTACTCGATGTTGCAGGCGCAGATTGACCAGTACAGCCAACTGCTGCGCGTCGTGGGCGGCGTGTTCGTCGTCGTCGTGGGCGTGGTGATATTCTTCCAGAACCCCGTGCCGCAGATCCGCCGCAACCGTGCGGGCAAAACCTCGCTGTGGCAGGATTTCGCATCGATGTTCGGCTTCACCATCGCCAATTTCGTGGTCGTCATCCCCTATATCCTCGCATTCTTCGCCATGTTCAGCGTCGGCACCGTCGGCGAGAACAACGACATCGCGTCGCTCGTGTCGAGTGCGCTCATCATCGGCGGATTCTTCTGCGGAGCGTTGCTCTGGTGGTTCATGCTCACCTCGCTCATAAGCCTTTTCCGCCGCAGGTTCCGCCCGCGCCACATGCTTACGATCAACCGCGTCGCGGGAATCGTCATCGGACTGCTCGGTGTATACACGATTCTCTCGACCTTTTACACCATAATGCCCAATGGAGTTCTCCACTGACAACAGCAAGAAGATAGTGATCGCCATCGACGGCTTCTCGTCGTGCGGCAAAAGCACCTTCGCCAAGTCCATCGCCGCCCGTCTGGGCTATATCTTCATCGACACCGGCGCCATGTATCGCGCCGTGACGCTCTACGCGCTCGAACACGGCGCGATCCGTTCGGGAATCGCCGACGAGGAGCGTATCGTCGCCCTGCTGCCCGACATTGCCATCACATTCCGTTTCAATCCGCAGCGCGGTGCGAGCGACATCTACGTGAACGGCGATCTGGTCGAGGGCAAGATACGCACCATCGAGGTCAGCAACTGCGTCAGCGCGGTGAGCTCGATACCGAGGTGCGCGAGAAACTCGTCGCCATGCAGCAGCAGATGGGACGCACGCCGCGGCGTGGTGATGGACGGCCGCGACATCGGCACGGTGGTTTTCCCCGATGCCGAACTGAAAATCTACATGACGGCCGACCCGAAAGTGCGTGCCGAACGCCGCTACGAGGAGTTGCGCGCCAAGGGCGACGAAGTGTCGTTCGACGAGGTGCTGGACAACGTCATCTCGCGCGACAAGGCGGACATGAGCCGCGCCATATCGCCGCTACGCAAGGCGGACGATGCTGTGGTGCTCGACAACAGCCGCATGACGGTCGAGGAGCAGATGGAGTGGTTCGCACGCGAGTTCGCACGCGTGCAGGCGGAATTGAAATAGAACGGTGTTTTTACAATACCTGTATTACCTATAATACTTTAACGGGCGTATGCTAGTCGAGATAGACGATAAATCGGGCTTCTGTTTCGGGGTCGTGAGAGCGATCTCCGAGGCGGAACGCGCTCTGGCGGAGGGCGGCAAGGTATGCTCGCTCGGCGACATCGTCCATAACCGCATGGAGGTGCAGCGGCTCGAACATCTGGGTCTGCGGACGGTGTCGCATGACGACATCCCGTCGCTCGACGGCGACTGCCGGCTGCTTATCCGCGCCCACGGCGAACCCCCTTCGACATACGCGATGGCGAAAGAGTGCGGACTGGAGATCATCGACGCGACATGCCCGATGGTCGCCAAGTTGCAGGAACGCGTCAAGTACGCCCACGAGCGGGTGCGGTACTGCAACGGTCAGGTCGTGATTCTCGGCAAGCGGGGGCATGCCGAGGTGGTCGGACTGACAGGACAGGTCGAGGAGCCGACGATCGTCATCGAGAGTGCCGCCGATCTGGACGCGATCGACTTCACGCGACCGATCTATTTCCTGTCGCAGACGACCCAGAGTCCGCAACTCTTCTACGATCTCTTCGAGGAGATGCGCCGCCGGCTGCCCGTTCCCGAGATGCTGAACGCCGACTATACGATCTGCAACCGCGTGTCGTCGCGCGAGGAACACCTGCGCGAATTCGCCGCGCGACACGACGCGGTGGTCTTCGTCTGCGGCCGCAAGTCGAGCAACGGCAAGGTGCTTTTCGGTGTCTGCCGCGAGACGAACCCGCGGAGTTACAATATCGAGGAGGCACGGGAGTTGCAGCCGGAGTGGTTCGCCACCGCCCGCAGCGTCGGCGTCTGCGGTGCGACCTCAACACCCGAATGGCTCATGCGCGAGGTCGCCGATGCGATAGCGGCGATGGGCGGAAAGAACGAGTAATCCCGCGCGGCAGAGAAAACAGAATCAGGTAAAACAAGCAGAATAGGTGTTATAATACCTATTTACCTATAAAACCCGTATTACCTTATAACCGACAGAAAAAACTATGAAACCATATCTTATCCGAAGCCTGAAATATTTCGTCGCGCTGTGCGTTATCTATGTGGCGTTCATGTATGCGATGCACGAGGCGGGAGCGACGATGCTGACGCTCGCCGACGACTGGGCGATACTCACCGGTACACCGCGCGGGTGGCTGATGATCGCCGCCGTGGTCGCGATGGCGGCGATATACCCGAAACTCTCGTTCATCACGCGCCGCGTCGAGGGCGACATCGCGGAAGACCGCGAACGGATCATCGCGGCGTTCGAGGTCGCGGGCTATTCGCTCACGGGCGAGGAGGACGGACGCATGGTGTTCCGTGCGGGTCGCGTGCAGCGGCTGTTCTACCTTTGGGAAGACGAAATCGCTGTCGCGCAGTACGGGCAGTGGTTGGAGATAACGGGCATACGGCGTTCGGTCGTCCGGACGGCGATACGCCTCGACGGTTACATAAGGAATCATAACAGACGAAAAGATGAATAGACGATCGTATATCATAAAATCGGCGTGTGCGGCGGTTGCCGCCGCGGCGATATTCTTCGCCGGCGTATTCGCGGCGAAGAACGATTTCGGGCTGGGTCGCAACATGGAGATCATGGCGAACCTGATGCGCGAACTCGCGACATACTACGTGGACGAGGTGTCGCCCGACGAGATGATGCGCAACGGCGCATGGGGCATAACCTCGAAACTCGACCCCTACACCGAGTATCTGCCCGAGTCGGAGATGTATAAATTGGAGATGCTTACGACGGGCAAATACGGCGGCATCGGTGCGCTGATCCGTCAGGACGGCGATTTCGTGATCATCGCCGAGCCCTACAAAGGCTCTCCCGCCGACCGTGCAGGGCTGATGATCGGAGACAAAATCGTGGAAATAGAGGGTGAGAGCGCAAGGGGAATGACTACCGACGATGTAAGTTCACGCCTGAAAGGCGAGCCGAAAACGACGGTTCGGCTCACGGTCGAGAAACTTATCGGCGGCAGCCGCGAGGAGGTGAAGATCCGCCGCGAGCGTATCGCGATTCCGAGCATCTCCTACTCGGGCTACGTCGCCGACGGCATCGGCTACATCCGCCATGCCGACTTCACCGACACCTGTTACGACGACATGCGGGCGGCGATACTCTCGCTGCAACAGCAGGGCGACCTGCGCGCACTGATACTCGACTACCGCAACAACGGCGGCGGCGTGATGCAGTCCGCCGTGAAGATTCTGTCGCTCTTCGTGCCGAAGGGAACCAAGGTGCTCGAAAACCGCGGCCGCGACGCCACTGTCGAGGAGTTCCGCACCGAGTACGAACCTCTGCTGCCCGACACGCCGCTCGCCGTGCTGGTGAACGGCAATACCGCCTCGGCAGCCGAGATCGTGTCGGGAGCGATACAGGATCTCGACCGCGGAGTACTCATCGGCCAGCGCAGTTTCGGCAAGGGACTGGTGCAATCGACGCATCCGGTCGGCTACAACAGTTACGTTAAGATGACATCCGCCAAATACTACATCCCGTCGGGTCGCTGCATTCAGGCGGTGCGATACTCCTCGGACGGACGCGCCGAGATCGTCGCCGACTCGCTGGTGAACGAGTTCCGCACGGCTGGCGGACGCAGGGTCTACGACGGCGGCGGCATCATGCCCGACATCAATACCCCGACCGAGTATGTCAGCAACTTCGCCGTAACGCTCTATCTGACGGGCATCATCGACGATTTCGGCGACGAATACATGCGCCGACACCACGCCGACAAGCCCGACAGCCGCACATTCTCGATCACCGATGCCGACTACGACGACTTCGTGCGCATGGTCGAGGGTCGCGAGGTCGCCTACAAGTCGGATTCGCGGCGGGCGTTGGAGCACCTGCGCGCATCGCTCGAAAAGGAGCGTTACGACGAGCGCATGGGCGACGCGTTGAAGGCTATCGAGGAGAATCTCTGCGACGACAAGATGAGCAACCTCCAAACCTACCGCAAGGAGATCATCGATGCCATAAACGCCAATATCCTGCTGCGTTTCGCCTATTCGGAGGGCGTGATCGAGAACTCGCTCGCGTCGGATCGGGAGGTCGCCCGGGCGGTCGGCATCCTGCAAGACGAGCCGGAGTACCGCCGAATACTCGCGGAGCAGGACACGGCACGGAAGTAGAGGAACTCGTCATTCCGAGCGAACGCAGTGAAGCGGGGGAATCTACCTTATCGGGTATCGCTACGGTTCTCTCTCGCACCACGGCAGTCCGAACAAGTTCGATTGCTCTCGGTTTGGCGTCGGTTCGCGATGACGGATATTGTAATTGGTTGGATAACAATAAAGCAGGTAATATTATTACCCGATTAACACGAAAACAACGATGCTCGAATCGATTCGCAGACGAATAATCCGCAACGGACGGACGCTGGTACTGCTCCTCGGAGTGGCACTGGTCGGCGTGTCGCTGCTGATCACCAACCGTATGGCGCATTCGCTGCGCGAGAAGGAGAAGCACGACGTGGAGTTGTGGGCTGCGGCGATGGAGCGCGTGAACCGCGACGCGATGGGCGACTACATGAGCGATCCGCTTGTCGATGCCATCGTCAATAACCGCAACAACATCCCGTTCATCATCACCGACGAGAATCTGCGCGTCGTGTCGTACCACCATATCGACGAGAAGGACATCGAGGATCCCGAACGGCTCCACCGTCTGCTCGACCGCATGTCGAGCGACAACACGCCGATCGTGGTGCGGTTCTGGTGGACGAGCGAGCATAACCACATAATCTTCTACGGACGCTCGACGACGCTGATGCTTCTCTACGTCTTCCCCTACATACAGATGTTCATCATCATCGTCTTCGTCATGGTGCTGTTCATCGCCTTCCGCTCGACCAAGCAGGACGAGCAGAACCGCGTGTGGATCGGTCTGGCCAAGGAGACGGCGCACCAGCTGGGCACGCCCACCTCGTCGCTGCTGGGCTGGATCGAGTATCTGCGGTCGCAGCCGGTCGACCAGATGGCCGTCGACGAGATGAACAAGGACCTGGCGCACCTGATGAAGATCGTCGACCGCTTCTCGAAGATCGGCTCCGAGACGCCGCTCACAACCGCCAACATCAACGAGGTGGTGGGCGACTCGGTGATGTACTTCCGCAAGCGCATCCCGCGCAACGTGACGCTCGACTACAACGGGCTGGCCATCGCTCCCGTGCAGGCCAACATCAATGCCGCCCTGTTCGAGTGGGTGGTCGAGAACCTGATGAAAAACTCGCTCGACGCCCTGCAGGGTCACGGCTCGATAGTGGTGCATATAGGCTCGGACGAGCGGTTCGTGTGGATCGACGTGAAGGATACGGGCAAGGGCATCGCCAAGTCGAACTGGAAACGGATTTTCCAACCGGGCTTCACGACCAAGACCCGCGGCTGGGGACTGGGACTGTCGCTCTCGCGCCGCATCGTCGAGGAGTACCACCACGGCAAGATCGCGGTCGTCGAGTCCGAGATCGGTCGCGGCACGACGATCCGCGTGACGCTGAAACGGGCGTTCGGGTAGGCGTCACGTGCCGCGCGAAAGGACATAAAAGGTAAAATAGGTAGAACGGGTAATATATTACCTATAAAACCTATATTACCTATTACCGTGAAAACAGGACAATAACTATTATGACCACCATTTTTCCCCCGCTTCCGCCCGATTCGCTGTCGGCTGCGGATGTCTTCGGAGCGGCGAGCGAACTCGCGCTTCGGAGCGGGACGGTTCGTGCCGTCGCGTCGGGTGCGGACGATGTCGTGTTGCAGATTGCGGCTCTCGCCGTCGCGCTGCTCTATCTCTTTACGGTCGTGCGCTACTCCGACATCGTGCGTGCCGTCGTGCTGTCGGCTGTCGGCGCGGCTCCGTCGAAGCATCGCCGCCAACGCCACTTCAATGCCGCCATGCAGCGCAATGTCGAGGTCGTCGTCGCGGCTTCGGGTGCCGTCGCCGCGGGAATCGTCGCGGTACGGCTTCTGGGCGCGGGGGTGACGACCGCCGACCTCCCGACAGGTGCATCGGCGACGGCGGCTGCGGTTATCGCTGCTTTTGCTACACTCGTCGCATTCGAATACTCGGCGGTGCGCTCCGCAGGTTTCGTCAGCGGACGCGGCGATGTCTGCACGCAGATTCTGCAACTGAAACTGCGCCACTTCTCGGCTGCCGCGGCGACCATGCTGCCGGTCGGACTGCTCTGCTTTTTTTCGGCTCCGCACGTCGCTCAAACCTGCCTTTACCTGCTCGCGGCGCAATGTGCCGTTTCGGCAATACTCTTTGCCAAAGAGACTTTCTCGCTCTTTATTTCGCAAAGAGTTTCGATTTTGTATTGGATTTTGTATCTTTGCACCCTGGAAATATTCCCCGTATCGCTTGCGCTCGCTCCGTTCTTGCGGGCGGGATCGGGGTTCTGATAAATGTTATGGGTGTGAAAGTCAGTAAAATATTAGTGTCGCAGCCCCGTCCGGCGATTATCGAGAAGTCGCCGTTTTACGAGTTGGCGGAAAGGTATAAGGTGCAGGTGGACTACCTGCCGCTTATCAAGGTTATCGGCGTGTCGCCTAAGGAGTTCCGCAGTCAGCGCGTCGACATCCTCTCGCACACGGCCGTGATCTTCACTTCGCGAACGACGGTCGACAGCTTCTTCCACATCTGCGAGGAGGCCCGCATCACCGTGCCCGAGACCATGAAGTATATCTGCACGACCGAGGCCGTAGCGCTCTATCTGCAAAAGTACATCGTCTACCGCAAGCGCAAGATCTCGTTCGCCGACGGTTCGTTCACGGGACTGCTCGAACTGATCGTCAAGCAGAAGGACGAGAAGATACTGCTGACGCTCAGCGAACCTCACAAACCCGAGGTTCCGGAGGCTCTCACACGCCTGCACATCGACTATACGCCGGTGATCCTCGCGCGCACCGTCGCGAGCGACATCACGCCGGAAGAGTTGAAGAGTTACGACATGCTGCTGCTCTACTCGCCGTGGGACGTTAAGGCGATCTGCGAGAAGATGCCGGTCGGAGAGTTGCCTACGATCGCCACTTTCGGCGAGGGTACGCTCCGTCTTGCCATCGACAGCAACATCGCCGTCAAGGCCTGTGCACCGACCGTCGAGGCTCCGTCGCTCGCCAAGGCGGTAGACCTCTATATCTCGCAGGTACGCAAAGGCAAGGAGGTCGCCGATGTAGACCTCGCATGTATGGCTACGACCGAGAAGGAGGAGTTCATCCGCTCGCAGCAGAACCGTATCGCCAAAAAGGGTCGCCCCAAAAAATAGGTGCGTGTCCGCCCGCACCGTTTGCGGGCGGATGTGCCGCCACGATTTCCCGTTCGACTATGACTGCACAGACTGACAGAAGATTGCCGAAAGAGGAGCGTCTGCGCTCGTTCGGAGCCATACGCCGTCTGTTCCGCGAGGGTCGCGGCGGGTTCATCTATCCGTTCCGCTACGTCGTCTATGCCGAGCCCGATCCCGAACTGTCGGCGTGCGTACTCTTCTCCACCCCCAAGAAATTCCACAAGCGCGCCAATAAGCGCAATCTGCTTCGCCGCCGCATGCGCGAGGCGTACCGCCACAACAAATCCGTACTCGCCGAGTCGGGCAAGACCGGCACTGTCGAGATAGCACTCATCTACTCCACCAAGGAGGTTCACGGCTATAAAACCATCGAAAATGCGCTCCGGCGGGTTCTTAAACACATTGCCGACGGTTTGTAGGCGTATCGCCGCAATGCCGTTGATAGCCCTCGTCAGGTTCTATCAGGTGTGCATATCGCCGCTTACGCCGCCGTCGTGCCGCTTCACGCCTACATGTTCGCAATACGCGCTCGAAGCCCTGCGCCGCCACGGCGCGTTCAAGGGCGGCTGGCTGGCGTTCAAGCGTCTGTGCCGCTGCCATCCGTGGGGCGGCAGCGGGTATGATCCGGTGCCGTAGGTTATTGCGGGTGTGGAAGGTTATCACGTGCGGCTTTATTTTAGGTAATATAGGTTACGGCGGCATTCATGCCGCCTAATAGGTGCGCGACAGACATTCCGTCTGTCGCTTATAGGTTGGCAGGAAGAGTGGAACGAACCGTTTTCAGGTAATATAGGTTACGCGGGCTATGCCCGCTATAAGGTTGCGCGGCAGTTTTCTGCCGCGTATAAGGTTGGCAGGGTCGTCTTATATTACCTGTTTAACCTATATTACCTTTATTCCGTTTCAGCGACAAGCCGCCTTTTAAAGTTGCGCGGGCGGTTTTCCGCCCGCTATAAGGTAATACAGGTCGGCAGTATCGTTCTCTTATATTACCTATATTACCTATTAAACCTATTCTACCTTGTAATATCTGTTCTGCCGATTGCGGCATGCGATGCCATCTACAACACCCGCTTCAACTCCGCGTCGAATTCGGGGTATAGTGCGAAGACGGGTTCGCATTGCAGCCACATCTCGCGTGCGAGTGCCGTCTGCGACGGTCGCTCCGACGAGATGTCGCGCAGATAGGCATCGTCCGCAGGATGTTCGTCGGCGCGCAGTTCGTCGGCTGCGGCGCGATGGCGGCGCAGATTCGCCATAGCCTGCGGGTCGCTCTTGCCCGTGCGCAGGAACGATGCCCACGCTTCGAGCAGGGGTTTGAGTGCCGTGCGGTCGTCGAGGTCGAAAAGTATGTCGTCGAAGCAGTCCCACTCGCCGAGTGCGATGTAGCACAGCGCGAGCGTCGGGGTCGCACCCATCGAATCTTCGGGGTCGCAGTCGAGCAGCATCTCGGCTTGGGCGGCGGCGAGTTCGAAATCCCCCGCCAGATAGTTGTCTATCGCCGAACCGTAGATGATCTCCAATGCGGCGCGGGTGTTGGCGTGGTTGCGGTCGAGTTCGACCGCCTCGTCCTCCGGCAGGGTATCGACGATCAGCCGGAACGCCTCGTAGCGTTCGCTGCATGCGCTGCGGAAGTCGCCGCGGCGTTCCTCCTCGCGCGAGAGTGCGAGCCGGCGCACGAGGTCGCCCTCGTCGCCGCTGCCTACGAGCAGGAATGTCTGGTTTTCGGTGGGTTTTAGTCTTAATGCCTGTTTCATTATTCTATATGTTTTTTGTCGCGGCGCAGTTTGACGCACATTACCGCGGTGAGAACGACGGTAGCGGCCGCACCGCCGATATATGCCGTTGTTGTCGCGCCCATTCCGAGGAATTGCGGCGACACGAAGACGAACGACGAGCATACGAACGTCATGAAGACGGCGGGCAGCAGCGCGACCCACACGTTGCGGCGTTCGAGGTTGAGCCATACGGTGATGCACCACAGCACGACGGTCGCGAGAGCCTGATTGGTCCACGAGAAATAACGCCATACGACATCGAAATCGACGAACGTTACCGCCAGCCCGACGGCGAACAGCGGGATGCCTATCGCGAGCCGCCGCACTTTGCTGCGCTGGTCAATGCGGAAGATGTCGGCGACGATGAGCCGCGCCGAACGGAACGCCGTGTCGCCCGAGGTTATCGGGGCGGCGACGACACCGAGCACGGCGAGGATGCCTCCGACGACACCCAACGTGCTGCGCGATATGGTATTGACCGCCCACGCGGCATTGTTGCCGTGTTCGGCGAGGGCTTGCGACAGCCCGTCAGCCCCGCCGAAGAATGCCATGGCGATCGCCGCCCATACGAGGGCGATTATCGATTCGGCGATCATCGCGCCGTAGAACACCGGGCGGCATGCTTCTCGTTGTTCAGGCAGCGCGCCATCATCGGCGACTGCGTGGCGTGGAAGCCCGAGATCGCTCCGCAGGCGATGGTTATGAAGAGCGTCGGCACGATCGGCATCGTGTCGGGCGTGAGTTGCGAATTGCGCAGCGTCGTCAGTTCGGGCACCGTGCAGTCGCCGAACAGAATCGCTCCCATAAGACCCAGTGCCATGAATATCAGTGCCGCGCCGAATACCGGATAGAGCCTGCCGATGATCTTGTCGATGGGCAGCAGCGTGGCGACGAAGTAGTAGACGATGATTATGCCGATCCATGTGTGGTAGGATACCTGCGGAATCATCTGCCCGAGGATGCTTGCGGGCGAGCGCAGGAACACGACACCGACGAGCACGAGCAGCACTATCGAGAACAGCCGCATGAAGCGGCGCATGCCGCCGCCGAGATAGCGCCCGACGACTTCGGGGATGCTCAACCCGTCGTTGCGCACCAGCATCACGCCCGACAGGAAGTCGTGCATGGCGCCCATGAAGATGCCGCCGAAGGTGATCCACAGGAATGCGACCGGTCCGAAACATGCGCCCAGTATCGCGCCGAATATCGGTCCTATGCCGGCGATGTTGAGCAGTTGGATGAGGAATACGCGCCAACGCGGCATCGGCACGTAATCGACACCGTCGTAGAGCCGCCGGCTCGGCACCTCAGCCGAGGGGTCGATGCGGCAGACGCGTTCCAGATAGCGTCCGTAGGTGAAATATGCCGCGACGAGAAGCGCGAGGCAAATCAGAAAAGTAATCATTCGAGGTCGGTTTTATACTACAAATTTAGGTGGTTTCGGAGAAAATATTGCAGTTGGCGCGTAAAATTTTTGCAATAATTTGCGGGATTAAAGAAAAATTTACGATATTTGCACCTCGAACGATCCAATCGTCTGCCGAATTAGCTCAGCGGTAGAGCACTTCACTCGTAATGAAGGGGTCCCGAGTTCAAATCTCGGATTCGGCTCGCAGAATCGGGATGCCGCCTTTTGAGGCGGCATTTTTTGTTTCTGGGGGTTGATAGGACTGCTGCGTCAGTTTTTTGCGCAGGACAGCCTTACTTTGTCTTACGGCGGCGGCAGACTTAAATCCTGTCGGCCGTGCCGAGCCAGCGGTCGAAAATCCGCCATGCGGGGTAGAGCAGACGCACCATGGGTCCGACGAGCAGTGCGGCGACGACCGTCCCGTCGCGCAGCCCCGCGACCGAGTGCATGAATGCCAGCGAGAGCAGCAGGGCGGCGATTACAAGCGTGGCGTCGAAACAGAGTTTGACGTTGCCGAACGGCTTGCCTATCTTGTTGCAGATGACGTTCACGACATACTCGCCCGGGTTCATGGCGACATTCGCCTTGACCGCCCAGCCGATGCCGACCGCCAGAATCAGACATCCCGCGACAAGACTGAACAGCATCTGAGGATATGTCGCCGGCACGAAATCGCGCAGTACGAACATGCTCAAATCGATCGACAGACTGAAAATCGCGACCACCGGTACTTGTGCGAGCAGTTCGAACCGTTTGCGCCGCGCCGCCTCCGTTCCCATCAGCACTATCTCGCCGATGACGATCAACATGTTGAAAATGAATGTGTAGAATCCGAAAGAGAGCGGCATTGCAAGACTGAGTACATAGGGCACTCCCGATATTGGCGACGTGCCGAGTGCCGCCTTGGTGATGAATACGACTCCGAAGCCGTTGATGAATAGCGAGATGAAAAGCAGTGTGTAGCGTTTGAGTGTTTCGTTCGACATTTCCGTAAAAAATAACGGACGCAAAATTATTAAAAATTTTTAACAAGTGCAAGCGGAGGTATAGGCGGGGAGCATGGGTAATATACTACCTATATAACTTATTATACCTATTTGGGGATTAGAGTTTGCCGTAAAAAGAAAAACACCGCGTTACTTTCGGTAACGCGGTGTTCGTGAGGTCTGAAGCGGACGCCATAAAATTTAATCGATCCTAATTACTTTTTATCTTATTTATTCTGTTTTTTAATATTTTACGTCGGATTTTAGTTAATTGCGAGGTCTGGAAATTTTAGAAAATTTTGTTGATGTATGACAAATGTATTACAAAAATAACTACATTTGCGACAGATAATATCAACGATTATGGCAACCTTTTGTTATCGCATGCGCTCTACGCAGAAAAACAAGCTGGCCAAGATTCAAATACTATTTACGGTCGGACGCAGAAACCAGTTCTATGCCGATAGTCAGTATTTGGTTTTGACTGATGCGTGGGATAGTAAGCGACAGACTGTCAAAAGCCGCTATACTTTTACAGATGACTTCACCGAGCAACATGGGCGTGAGCTCATGAAAAACCTGTCGGAGCTGCGCAGTTTCATCCTCGGCGAAATGGCGAAAGACCCGGAACATGCGATGACGAAAACGAAGCTGGAGAAGATTGTTTACAGTTTTCACCATCCGCGCAACCTTGTAGCGGGTCGTCGTGTACGCAGTCGGGAATCGCTGACCGACTACATAGCCCGTTATACAGGCGAAATGCAAGACGGCACACGACTCAATATCCACAAACTGCGCTACGGGGCATCGACAATCAAGAACTACAAGGGGTTCATCATTCGGTTCGACGAGTTCTGCAAGGCGAAGCGGAAACGATTCGATTTCGGCGATATCGACCTGAAATTCTACGACGATTTCGTGGCATGGTTCACAGCAAAAGATTATTCGATCAACACCATCGGCCGCCACGTCAAGGAGCTGAAAATCATCATGCGGGCGGCACGAGAAGAGGGACTGCACGACAATGGCATGATCGAAAGCCGCAAATTCCGCGTGCTGACTGCCGATGTCGAGAATATCTATCTGACCGAATCGGAAATCCGAGCCATTGCCGACCTCGATTTGTCGGGCAATAGGCACAAGGACGTTGCCCGTGATGTTTTTCTGGTCGGATGCTATACGGCGCAGCGGTTCAGCGACTATTCGACTATCAACGAAGGCAATATCCGCACGCTGGAAAGCGGGCAGCGGGTCATCGACCTCAAACAGCAAAAGACGGGCAATCACGTCGTCATCCCCATTCGTCCCGAATTGCAGGCGATACTGGACAAATACGAGAACCGACTGCCGAAGTCATACGAACAGAAAGTGAATAAGTTCATCAAAGAGGTCGCGCGTGAGGCGGGCATTACGGAAAGATAGAAGTTTCATACGTCGAGAACGGAGAGAAGAAGACGCATCTGGTCGAGAAATGCGATTTGGTAAAGACCCACACAGCACGCCGCAGCGGAGCGACGAACATGTATCTGGCGGGCATTCCGACCATTGCCATTATGAAAATCACGGGCCACAAGACCGAAAAGGAGTTTATGAAATACATCAAGATTAGCGAAGAACAAACTGCGATGGAGTTGATGAATCATCCCTATTTCAGCGGTCGGTAGTTCGAAATGTTACCGCCGTAAATTTTACGTCGATAACAAAATCTCGAATAAACAAGACGGCTTTTAAGTCCAATTATTTGCGAATAAATTGTAACTTTACAGAAAATTAGAAATATATGACGGTTGAAAAACTAACGAATATACTTGATTCATTACTGACCTTGCCTGCGGAAACGGAAGTGGTGGAGTTCAAGAGAGCATCAAACGGGTTCGGAGATCAGGAGCTGGGACAATATTTCTCGGCATTGAGCAATGAAGCCAATTTGAAGGGCAGGCCTTGCGCGTGGCTGGTTTTCGGTGTAGAGAACGATACGCACGAGGTTGTCGGAAGCCAATACAAGAATAGCCGTCCGGCACTCGATGCGATGAAGAAAAAGATCGCCGATCAGACTGCGGGCCGCCATACGTTCGTCGAAATACATGAATTGCAGTACACGAACGGCAAAAGAGTTGTAATGTTCGAGGTACCGCCTGCCCCGCAGGGAATTCCGATCGATTATCAGGGCCATTATTACGGTCGTGACGGAGAATCCTTGCAGGCGTTGAGCATGGAAAAAATCGAAAGAATCAGAAATCAAGCCAAATTGAAAGATTGGAGTGCGGAAATAATCGAGGATGCTTCGTTGGATGACTTGGATCCGGCGGCCATTGTCAAGGCAAGGGAATTGTACACGAATGACCACAAGGACAAGGCTGACGAAATCGCGTCGTGGGACGACGTAACCTTTTTGAATAAGGCGAAGATTACTATTCGCGGAAAAATTACCAATACGGCAATCGTACTGCTTGGCAAAGAGGAAAGTGAGCATCTGATCTCTCCGGCGGTCGCCAAAATCAAATGGATTCTGCGCGGGCAGGATAATATCGAGCGTGACTATATGATCGCCTCTTGTCCGTTCATTCTGGCTGTAGACCGAATCTACGACAAGATCCGCAATCTGAAATACCGTTATATCAATCCCGAATACAAGACGTTGTTTCCCGAAGAGATCGACACGTATGAACCGTATGTTATCCGCGAGGCATTGAACAATGCCATCGCCCATCAGGATTATACGCTCGGCGGTCAGATCAACGTGGTGGAGTACGACAACAAACTGGTATTCTCGAATAAAGGGTCGTTTATTCCCGGCAATATCGAACGGGTACTTGTCAGCGATGCACCCGAGGAGCGATATCGGAATCAATTTCTGGTAACGGCCATGGTCGGACTGAAAATGGTCGATACGATCGGCAGCGGTATCCGCAAGATGTATAATTACCAAAGACAAAGGCTGTTCCCCCTGCCGGATTACAATTTGGCTGACAATCGCGTCGAAGTTACCATAACGGGCAAAATCATAGATATGAATTATGCCAACATTCTGGCAGGAAATACCGATTTGAATCTGCTCGATATCGAGTTGCTGAACCGCGTGCAGTTGGGAAAACCGTTATCCGACGATGAAATTGCCCGATTAAGAAGCAAACATCTGATTGAAGGCCGCAAGCCCAAAGTCTATATTGCGAAACATATCGCCCAAAAAGTCGGACAGAAAATTGAATATTCGGAGCATAAAGGACTTGGAAATAAAAGTTGCGAAGAGTTTTTACTGACGGCATTGCGCGATCACAAATCATTGTCGCGCAAAGAAATCGACAAACTGTTATGGCGGCTGTTGCCGGATTTGCTTGATGATAAACAAAAAAAGGACAAGATTACCAATCTCCTTACAAAGTTGAGAAAGCGCGGACAGATAACGAATAAATCGCAAGGTCCTAACTCGGATTGGCTTATCGTTTAATGCTTTTTCAAATGCTTTTTCAAATGCTTTTTCAAATGCTTTTTCAAATGCTTTTTCAAATGCTTCCGATTTATATTATTGAATGCCAACGTGTTTTGTCGTAACATAATAAAAAGCAAACTTAAATATTATATGAAATATGCCCCGCCGTCGCAAAATAGAGATTAAGGCTTCCGAGTTGGCGTGTTTTAATACGTTGGTCGAGACATTGCATTCCCGACCGGAGTTTTCGGACTTTGATCCGTCGAGTGTTCGTGTATGGGCGTATGAAAGTTATGAACCGACGTTGAAAAATGCAGATAAGATTATTCGCCGTTTCGATTATTGGTTGGCAACGCACAAAAACGATTCTTTTTTAACGAATGAAATTGGCAGTAGATTGTTGTGCAAAAAGCATTTGGTAATCGCGTTAGGAATTACACGCCCTACACTTGACCGATGGATACGAAACGGATTGTTGGACAATTGTGCATACCCTGCTTTTTCAATCAAAAGTGCATACTATTCCGCAGATGCTGTCCGCAGAGCATTAGCAAAGCATATTCGGTAATAACATATGGCATTATGATGTATCGTTTGAACTATAATAATAAAATACTTTCTCCACAAGAAAGAGAGGAGTTTCGCAAATTATCGGATGAATGCATAACCGAGTTTTCAGCATCTATTGATGGAATATATCAACTTGCAAAGGAGTTTTCATTGTCAGGTAATTCCGGATCAAATCAGATAAACGATACTTTGACTGATGTATGTATTTTTATAGGCATATCTTTTTGTGATTGCATCGTATTGACAAAATTATTCGTAATGGCTACAAATTCTTATGAAAAAAGTTGTCTACGAGGTAAATTAAAGGTTTTGCTTAATGAGAGTTTCAAAAAATTATATGGGTTTAACGAAAAAGGGTATAAAGATTCTTATTGCGCAAAATTGGAACAAATCATATCGATGTTTCCTGCCTTTGAATATGAATTTCGCTCTATTTTATCGGATTTAGCGCATTTTTCGAAAAATTCGTGGTGGAAAGAAGAAAGAAATGCAGAAGTACACATTGATGTTCATAAATTATACGCATCAAGGCATAAAGAGATAAATGAAAGCAAAGTTGCTATGGAGGCAGTGCAATTGTTTGGTATTTATAATCGTTTTACCAATCTTATGAAAAGATTGAATCAAATGTACATAAACTATATGATGTTAAGTTTAAGTTCTAACATAGTATAGATGTTTGTACTCTCTAAAAGAACGACTCCCTGTCTGAATTCGGATAGGGAGTTTTGTATATACATTTCAGCATCAAATTTTTTTATTCACTTTACTCGATGATGACTTGCAGTGTCGCGGGATGACATATTTATCCCGATGCAATAAATTCCTGTTTTGATAGATATGATGTTGGAAGCATTACGTCATCCAAAGTCCTTATATGTCATAGTGATGTAACCGTATTCTCCATTTGTTCAGTTGTTTGCAACGCTCTTTCTTTGCCGTGTATTTTACGTGATTATGGCAAAAGAAATTTATCTGAACGGTATGACTGCCGACCAACTCTCGGATATTATACGGGAGTCTTTGCGCGACGAACTGCAACAGATGCACCGCACTCGCGTTAAAACTGAACCCAATTATCTCACCCGTCGTGAAACTGCCCGTCGTCTGCGCATCTCGCTTGTTACTCTGACCGACTGGGTAAACCGAGGTAAGATCTGCGCGCACAAAATAGGCGGACGTGTCCTGTTTCGCGACAGCGATGTCGAGGCTGCATTAAATCGAATCATTCCCATTAAATAATAATCAATGAAAGAGAAATATTTATTCTTTCACTGAAAATATAATGCTATGGTAACAATTCAGCAGATTAAACGACTGTCCATCCGTACTTATCTTTCCGATTGCGGAATTTTGCCTCACAAGGAAAATTCTCGTTACGGATTTTATTTTTCACCGCTGCGCGAAGAGCGAACACCGAGTTTCAAGGTAGACTATTTGCAGAACTTGTGGTATGATTTCGGATTGGGCGAAGGCGGTTCGATTATAGACCTTGTAATGCGACTTGAACGGTGCGATTTCACGCAAGCCATTCGATTGCTTGGCGGCAATAAGGGAGTGCCGATTGCCGCTTCTGTACCGCCATCGGTTTCACCGAATGTCCCCACGCTCCGTATACTCTTCGATATGCCGCTTCGTCATCCGGCATTAGTCGGCTATCTTTCTTCGCGAGGCATCGATCCGGCAATCGCTGCGGTCTACTGTCGAGAAGTACACTATGCAATCAACGGCAGGGAGTATTTTGCTGTCGGATTCCGCAACGATGCCGGAGGCTGGGAACTGCGTTCCGAATGTTTCAAAGGCAGTGCATCGCCGAAACATATTACGACGATTGACCACGGCTCCGATACGGTTGTCGCATTCGAGGGATTTATGGATTTTATGTCTTATCTTAAATTGAAAAATTCCGAAAGGTTGCTTATCGATGCCGTCGTTTTGAATTCCATTGTAAATACGCCGAAGGCTTTCCCGTTTCTCGAACGGCACTCCTCTATCCGACTCTATTTCGACAACGACGATGCGGGACGAAAGGCAACCGCCGAAATTGTCGCTCGATTTAGGCATATCGAGGTCGTCGATCGGTGCGAACTTTATCGCGGGTTCAAGGATATTAACGAATATTTGTCATCCTGTCGGCATTCGCCGATAATGGCTCCCGATACCGACGATTTGAATAAGCAAGTTTGTGTTTCCGTCGGACGGAAACAGTAAATCCCGATGGTCTGTCACTAAAACTGAAACTGTGAGAAGTATAAAAAATCGTAATAACGACGGTCGTCCGCCCAAGCCGTCCGCCGAGCGGCGCAATTATAAAATTACCGTCCGTTTCGTTACTGCCGACTACTATTCGTTGAAGGCAAAGGCACGAAGTGCCGGTATGACATTGAGCGACTATATTCGTTCGGCCGTCGCTTGTTCTTCGGTTCGCGAACGCTTGCGCCCCTCGCATATGCGAACGGTGCTTCAACTCGTCGGGATGGCTAATAATCTCAACCAAATCGCCAGACGTGCCAATTCGTGCGGATATGCCGATGCCCGTACCGAATATTTGCGACTTGCCGAGCGAATAGACGGATTGATAAATATCATAAGGGATGATTGCTAAAATAGTTCAGGGAGCGAACTTTCGCGGTGCCGTAAGTTATGTCCTCGGAAAGCGGGATGCCGAATTTCTTGCTGCAAAGGGGCTGCGGATGAAAAGCATCGACTCCATTGCCGAAAGTTTTGGGATGCAGGCATCTCTCTGCCCGATTGCCAAGCCCGTCGCCCATATATCGCTCGATTTCTCGGTGCAGGACAGAACGAAATTGACCGATGCGAAAATGACGGATATTGCTTCCGAATATCTTCGACGTATGGGATATGATAATACGCAAGTGCTTGTAGTGCGTCATAACGACCGTGAACACCCGCATCTGCATATGATAATAAACCGAGTGGATTTCGACGGCAACCGCATATCCGACCGCAACGAGCGTTTGCGAAGTACGGCGGTGTGCAGGGAACTTACTGAACGATACGGATTGTATTTTTCATCGGGCAAGGAGCACGTGAACGAACATCGGCTTCGCGAGCCGGATAAAACCAAATACGAGATTTATAACGCTGTCCGTTCCGCTTTGCCTAATTGTTCCAACTGGGAACAACTCGTTGCGGCGCTCGATCGTCGCGGAGTTGCGGTGTGCTCTTCAAATATAAAGGGACGACCGACAGAATAGACGGTGTTAAGTTCTCGAAAAACGGTTATACTTTCAGCGGTTCGAAAATCGATCGTGCATTCGGGTTTTCAAAACTCGATGCCGCATTGAACCGTAACGATGAACGGGAACGACCGCAATTCGTCTCGTCGCATTCGCCTTTGGTCGAGGGCTCGGCATCCGTTATCGGCTCGCTGCTAAATGCGGCTGATATGTCGAACGACGATTCGGAAGAGGAGATGTTCCGCAGACGGATGCAACAACTGCATCGTAAAAAACGAGGACGTAGAATGTAAAATCGAAATATTGTAAATTATGGATAACAATACTATTATCGAACTTTTCGAGGAACTGAAAAAACAGGTCGGAATATTGGGGCGTAAAATCGATGACAGTCGGAATGCCGACGTATCGAACGATGCGGAACGTATACTCTCCGAGATTGCACGATCGCAGGCGAAACTCTCCGCAAAGTTTACCGATATGGAATGCAGGTTTGCGGAACGTAAACAATCCGCAACTGACAGACTGCCGCTGTTGCGGCATATTCACACGATAGATATTAAGTCGTCGAAAATAGTCGCTGTTATGCTTGGCGGCGCACTTGCGATAGTAATCGAATTATGGATTATTCTTTCGCTGTACGACCGCTGCGCGGCATTGCTCGATAATGATCTGAAATATCGTTACGTCCGTATGAACGGCGGTATCGATGATAAGGGGTTGTGCGATTTGGAGGATGTCTTTGCTGCTTCCGACGACGGGCGAAATCGTAAAGCGTTGCGCCGTCGCATCGAACGTTATGAAACCGCGGTGCGCGAATCGGTCGAGCGCATTCACCGTGCAGCCGATGAGAAGAGACGGGCTGATGCGTTGCAGAAAGAGGCGGAGACGTTGCGTGAGGGGAATTGATATTTGCGATGCCCTTTCTCCGCCCCGTTTTCAATATGTCGCCTCGCCAGACATACGCAAGGTTATATGAACCGACCTCGCGGTCGTCCCTTGCGTATGTCCGCCTTGCGGCGAAAGGCTGGTCGCTACGAGTCGGAGAAAGAGACTGTGCGCGCAGTTATTGCTGCTCCCTCTCGACAATCTTTTTGAGCCAGTCGTAATCCTTTCGGAATTTCTTCATCAGTTTCTCGTTCGTCCGGTTTATTCGGGTTCGCAGGCGTTTGACATCGTCGTGAGTAAAGCCGTATTCCGCAATCGCCGCCTCGTTCATCGTCAGCGGTCTGCCCTCCATAATCGACTGCCGGCAGATATGCGCGATGATCTGCGGCAGGCTTTCGATGATCTCATCGGTTTTGAGGTCGTCCGGACCGAGCAACTCCAATGCCGGAGCCTCGTCGTCCTCCTCGTAATCGGGCAGTTCGGCTTCGCGCTTGAAATCGTACAGGTAGAAACACAACACGAAAAGATTGAACTTCGGATCGAACTCGTCATATCGCCGTTCGAAATCCGCAACGGACATCTCCTCGAACTTATCGTTCGCGAAATCCTCGCAGAGCATCCGTACCGACGTTTTCGGTGCGCAGTGCATCAGGGTGTACAGCCAGTGTTCCTTCTGTTTCACCTCGTCGAGAAACCGTTTCATCTCCTCCTTGTAAATGTTGTTGTCGTTCATTGTCGTATGGTTTTAATGGTTTGATTTTTCAAAAAAAATGGCGGCATTCTCTCCGTTGTCCATAATGCGTGTAGTCCATCCGCACTATTTCCTGAATGCCGCCGGATTAAAAATCGGACGCCGCACCGCCGCAGCACGGGCAGCGCGACGCCCGTCCCCCTCTTTTAGGGCTTACCGGATTTTTCTTACTCTATACGAAACCGAGGGGTATATCGTTCATCTATGCCGAACACTCTCCGAAACCGGATGCACCGCCGCCCGTTTCCGAGCGGCGGGCATCCTCACAAAATGGCGTTTTGTTACATCGGACAGTTTCGGTATTGCATTTCTACTTGCACAAATTCTTCATAATTTCATCATACCGTTCTACATCGAATATATCGAAATCCGGTATTGTACGGTTCGCTTTTCTCGATAACTGAACATAGCGTATCAATTCCGATGCGTGCATCATCGCTTTGGGATCGACATCTTTCGTCCTGATGAAGAAATCGGGATCCTCCTCCTGCCGTTCGATTATCAACCGCATAAAAACTCGGCTGAACACGAAAAAATTGGTTCGGTTGGCAATAGAGTGATCTTTGTATTCGAAAACCTTGTCATTGTTGCTGTCGTCGATATTCCATTCTGCCACCCACCAACCCAACAGTTCGTCGGGCACTTCGTTGGACATAGCCTGCAAGTTGTGATTGCGGAGATAGTCGATGCTCTTTTCAAAACGTTCATTGCGTTGTCGAGTTATTTCGCCGTTGTCGAGAATGTCGATGATTTGCGGTTCTTGGTTTGATTTCATAATTCAGAGGTTTAAGGTTAGAAAAATCGGAAAACTGATAATTCGGACATTGCCGCCGTACAGGGACTATGCACGGCGGCTGTCCTTACAGAACCGAAGTTCTGATCCGTTGATAAATATTGGTTTTGAGTATAAGATTGAATATATGTGCATAATTAAAAGCCGCTTCGGTTAAGGTTGTTAAGGTGATTAAGGTTGCGCGAACGACTTGAATGTCGTTCGCTTTAAGGTTCGCCCGACGTTTGTCGGGCGTAAGGTTTGCGGCAATTTCGCCGCAAAAATCCTTAATAACCTATTCTACCTTATAGCCGACGATTAAATCGTCGGCGAACCTTAATTGTCCTTAAAATTCTTTGGCTGATAAAAAAAGAAAAAGGGCGCATTTGCAGCCCCTAACAGAAGGTATTGGGATACCCTAAAAAGCGACTGTCCTGCGCCCTTGTCAGTTCCGCCCCAAAAGGGCAGAACACAACAAGGACTGACAATCTTTATACCTTTTTAGTTCATTTTCCCAATTTTCTCTGTTAGGTACAAAGAGTTGTTTACCCTTTATATTGTTATGTCCGTCGGCTATGCCGAATCGTCGATATTCCGTTTCATAATCTGCATCGTTTTTGTTTCGGTTGCTTACGACGGCACCGCCGTCTCTCGGAAACATTCGACGCATAAATAGATACGAAATCCGATAACAAATGTAGGCAAAAAGAATGAAGCGAACAAATAATAATCCGAAAAAACTTACTAACTTTGTGATTATGAAAAAATCGCTCAACTACTTGCCCGTAGAGAAAAGGCGCGATTTGCGCCAACTCGTCGAACTTATACGCGACGAAGTGGATAATGTCGTGATGATAATTCTTTACGGCAGTTATGCCCGCAATACGTATGTCGATTACGACCAGCGGATGGAATACGGCGTAAAAACCTATTTTATGAGCGATTACGATATTATGATCGTTACGGAGAAGCGATTGGGAGTTGTCGAACACAGCGTGTATGCCAAAATTCTGCAACGGTTCTATACTAATCGTGCGTGGGAGATTTCGACACGCCCGCAATTCATCAATGAAAGCATTGCAGAGTTGAACAAGGCTCTCGACAAAAGCCGTTATTTCTATACCGATATAAAGCGCGAGGGGGTGATGCTGTACGACAGCGGACGGTATCGGCTGGCGCGTCGCCGCAAACTCGATTTTTCGGAAATCCGCGAAATGGCGAAAGAGTATTACGAGGATAAGTTTCCGTTTGCATCAGATATATTTGAGGATGCTATATTCGATTATAAAAGAGAAAAATACAAATTAGCATCATTTCATCTTCATCAAGCCGTCGAAAACTATTTGCGAACCATTCCGATGGTCTTTATTCTCTACGGCTATAAGGAACACGATCTGGCATCGTTGATGAACCAGTGCAAGAAACATACGTTGGAAATATACCGTGCATTCCCGCAGGATACTGACGAGGAACGCCGCCTTTTCAAGTTATTGCAGGATGCGTATGTCCAAGCCCGCTACAATAAGAATTTCGCCGTTACGAAATCCGACATCGACGCTTTAATCCCCAAAATCGAATTATTGCGCGACATCGTGCAAACCGTCTGCCGCGACCGTATCGAATACTACGACAGTCGAATAGAAAAGTAAAATCCGATCGGCGCAACTGCCGTTAAGGTCGGTTGCCGAATGTCGATTACAACTTTTTAGAGCCGAACTCGAACCACGCCATAGCAAATGTAAAATCCCTCAATTCCGCTCGTGTAGCGAGTCTGCAATATTCGTAGCCTTCGGGCAGTTTATGCCAAAGTTCGAACATCTGCAAATTGCCGTCGCAACTGGATTCGAGGTATATATCGTTGCCGATGCGTTTATGGAAGATTGCCCATAACGAACTTTCCGACGGACAATGACGGTTGCTCTTATGGAAAAGATAGACTTCGCCGATGCGGAAATTTGTATGTATCGATGATTGGCGGGGCTGTCGTCTTATTCGATGTACGATAGGCGATCTTTTGAATTTAAGTCTTTCCATTCTCGGCATATGTTTTGAATTTAGGTCTTCAAAAAATGCGCGAATCTTGGACTAATTATAACAAAACGCCTTTTTATGTTATATACGACTATCTTGCCAAGATCCGCGCTTTTTCAGCGCGCAACTCGACTGTTTATTTGATAATCGTATATTTGTGTTTCGGCGTTTTGTTAAAATAAACAGCGTTCTCCTGCGTATCTTTACATATCAAATGTAGACAAATAAATTTATACAACCAAATATTTCTTGTGAAAATAGTCGGTTGTTTAATTCAATAAATTTTATCTTCAAGATTTCGTATTGCTGTCGACGATGGTACGAATATAATCCGATGTTACTTTTATTTGTACGGATGTATTACAAATGTATGACAAAATTAAAATAAAACAGCGTTGTAGATAACTACAACGCTGTTTCGGTGAGGTCTGAAGCGGATTCGAACCGCTGTACAAGGTTTTGCAGACCTTTGCCTAGCCACTCGGCCATCAGACCGTTTACCCAAATCGTTCCGTCGCTCCCTATTACGGAATCCCCTCTGCGGCGAAACCTCGCCCGTTGTTGTCGTACAGCCGTTTCCGGACTGTCGCCAATCCCCTTCCGAGCATTTGGGTGTGCAAATATAGGAAGATTTATTTTTATCACCAAAAAAAAGAGTATCTTTACGTCTGAAAATTGAATTATTACGCATAAAAGCCCTTTTGACGGATGACGATCGAGGATTTGGCACTTACATTCGTGCCGCATTTGGGGGTGCGCGGAACGGTACATCTGCTCGAAGAGTACGGTTGCGCCGGGCGGATTTTCGCGGCTGCCGAGAGCGAACTCGTCGAACGTGCGCAATTGCGGCAGGACATAGCCCGCAGCATCGCGCGCCGTGCAGGATTCGCCGAGGCGGAGCGCGAGATGAAGCATTGCCGCCGCCACGGAATAGAGATCGTCGCCTCGACCGATGCCGCCTATCCCGAATCGCTTAGGACGACATCCGACTATCCGCACATATTATATATGAAGGGCGATGCCGATGCGCTTCGTTCGCGCCACATGCTGTCGATCGTCGGGACGCGCAAGATGACGCCCTACGGCGAGCGCGTGTGCAACGAGATTGTCGGCGGCATAGCCGAGAAATTTCCCGATGCCGTTATCGTCAGCGGTCTGGCGTTCGGTTCGGATGCCGCGGCACACCGTGCGGCACTCGCTTTCGGACTGCGGACGGTCGGCGTGATCGCCAATGCCCTGCCCGATGTCGTGCCTGCCCAGAACGGTGCGTTGGCACGCGACATGATCGCACGGGGCGGAGCAGTCGTTACGGAGGTTACGTCGCAGACGAGACAGAACGGCAATCTCTATATCCCGCGCAACCGCATCGTCGCCGCTCTCGGCGAGGGGCTGCTCGTCGTCGAGTCGCCTGCCAACGGAGGCTCGATGTCCACGGTCACGGCGGCGGACTCCTATTCGCGCGAGGTGATGGCGGTGCCGGGGCGGACTACCGACACGATGTCGGCCGGAACGAACTCGTTGATTAAACGCCGTATGGCGCAGATGGTTACATCTGCCGCCGATGTCATTGCGTGCCTCGGCTGGACGGCTGCGGCGATGCCCGAAAGGATTCATGCCGAGATGCGCGAGCCGACTGCCAACGAACGCCGCCTGCTCGACTGTTTTCCGGAGAGCGGCGACAGTGTCGCGTTCGACGAACTCGTCGCCAGAAGCGGGCTCGGCGTAGGTGCGGCAACCGCCCTGCTGCTCGATCTCGAACTGTCGGGCGATGTCGGAAGCCTGCCGGGGAAAATGTACGAAAAATTGAGGTAATATCATGAAAAACAAACTGAAACAGATATTGCGACTGCTCGCTGTCGTCGCTGTCGGGGTTGTCGTCGGACTGGCGACGGTCTGCATCTTCGCCTCCGTTCCGTCGGTGCGCGAGACGGTGAGCGACCTTATCGGCGAGGGGTTCGGCATCTTCATGCTGTGGTGGTTCGGCTTCATGCTGCTGCTCGCTGTGGCGGCATTCTTCCATATCGTCATCCACGAGGCGGGGCATCTCCTGTTCGGAGTGATGTCGGGCTACGGATTCGTGTCGTTCCGTATCGGCAGTCTCGTGCTGGTGCGCGATGACGAGGGATTCCGGTTCGGGCGTTTCAGCATAGCCGGTACGGGCGGTCAGTGTCTGCTCGATCCGCCTGCGATGAAGGAGGACGGGAGGTTCGCCTACAAACTATATTATATGGGCGGCGTTGCCGTCAATCTGCTCTCTGCCGCCGCTGCCGCCGCCGTTGTCTTTTCGTGCGACGGAATCGGGGCTGTCGCGGCAGTAGTGCTGCTCGCCGTCGCGGTCGTAGGCGTTATCATCGGGCTGTTGAACGGAATACCGATGAAAATCGGCGGAATGCCGAACGACGGCTACAACCTGTTCATCGCCGAACGCGAGCCGATGACGCTGCGTTCGTTGTGGATCCAACTGAAAATAAACGCGCTGCAAACACGCGGCGAACGGCTTCGCGATATGCCGTCGGAGTGGTTCGACGTGCCTGAGGATGCCGATTTGGGAAACTACATGTATGCCGCCATCGCGGGGCTTGCGGTCGCGCGTCTCTTCGACGAGGGGCGCATAGAGGATGCCCGCCCGATTCTCCGCCGCATGGAGGCTGCCGACTCGGGGTCGATAGCGGTATACCGCATGGGAGTTGCCTGCGAATCGGCTTTCGTCGAGATTGTCGCGGGCGGTACGGCGGAGAGCGTCGCGCGGATCCTGACACCCGAAGTGCGCCGCTATGCCGAGACGTACAGCCGCTACATGCTCTCGTGCGTGCGTCTGCTCTATGTCCATGCGCGATTCGTCGAACGCGACGAAAAGCGGGCTGCCGAACTCTACGGACGGGCGGTGAAGATGGCTCCGAAATCGCCGAACAAGGGCGACGCGGCATCGGAGATGGAGTTGATCGAGCGTTACCGAGCGATAGAAAAGTTATGATGATAGATACGCATTCGCATATTTACGAGCCGGAGTTCGATGCCGACCGTGCCGAAGCGGTCGGACGGGCTTTGACGGCGGGTGTCGGTACGATGCTGCTGCCGGCGATAGATGCTGCGAGCGACGAACGGATGTTCGCCGCCTGCCGCGAGTTTCCCGAAGCCGTGCGACCTATGATGGGGCTGCACCCCACGTCGGTGAACGACAATCCGGAGTGGCGCGAGGAGTTGGCGCGCGTCGAACGCTATCTGGCATCGCCGCCGCAGGGCATAGACCGGTTCTGCGGTGTGGGCGAGATAGGGCTCGACTTCTATTGGAGCGACGCTTTCCGCAGCGAGCAGACCGAGGCGTTCGTCGCGCAGGTCGAACTCGCGATAAAGTACGGGTTGCCGATAGCCGTCCATACCCGCAGCGCATGGACGGCGATGCGAGAAATCATGCGCACCTTCGCCGGAAGGGGCGTGAGGGGCGTTTTCCACGCCTTCTCCGATACGGTGGAGTGTTACGAGGAGTTGCGCTCGTCGGGCGATTTCGTCTTCGGCATCGGCGGTGTGGTTACTTTCAAGAAAAGCCCGCTCGTCGAGGTCGTGCGCGAGATGAGTATCGACGATATCGTGCTGGAAACCGATTGCCCCTACCTGACGCCCGTACCGCACCGCGGCGAGCGCAACGAGTCGGCATACGTGCGGTTCGTGTGCGAGAAGATCGCCGAGATCAAAGGTCTGACGGTCGCCGAGGTCGCCGCCCGCACGACGGCGAACGCGGAGAGGGTGTTTAGATTGGGAAGGTTGTCGAGTGCGGGTTTAACTGGGAGTGCTGGGAGTACTATGAGTACTGGGATAGCAGGAAACTTTTGCAAGACCGATCATTCCCAGTCCTCTCAGTCTTCCCAGAACTCCCAGTCCTCTCAGTTCTCCCATAAAAAATAAAACCTATGACCCCCGACAAGACTTTTCTTCCGCAGCGCGGCATGTATCGCGATTTGATAGCGTTTCGCAAGGCGGAGTGTATCTACGACATGACCGTCTATTTTGCCGAGACCTATCTCGATCGCGGCGACCGAACGAAGGATCAGATGGTGCAGGCGGCGAGGAGCGGAAAGCAGAATATCGCCGAGGGCAGTTCGGCAGGTTCGACATCGAAGGAGATGGAGATCAAACTCACGAATGTGGCGAAAGCGAGCCTGCAAGAGTTGCTGCTCGATTACGAGGATTATTTGCGCACGCGTTCGCTCTGCTTGTGGGGAAAGGACGATGCGCGCACGCTGCGGGCCCGGAGGGTGTGTGCGGCGCATTGCGACACCGCATTCTATATGAATGCCGTGCAATCGCGCTCCGACGAGACGATCGCCAACATAGCGATAGTGCTGATTCGTCAGACGGATGTCCTGCTGTCGGGGCTTATAGAGAGACAGAAAGCCGACTTCCTGAAATACGGCGGCATAAAGGAGCAGATGACGAGGGCGAGGCTTGCGGGACGCGAGGGAAGTGCGGGTTTAACTGGGAGAACTATGAGAACTGGGAGTACTGGGATAGCAGGAAACTCCTGCAAGACCGATGATTCCCAGTCCTCCCAGTCCTCTCAGTTCTCTCAGTTCTCTCAGAACTCCCAAAAAGATAAAACAAGACTATGAAACCGAAAATACTTATAATCTACACCGGCGGAACGATCGGCATGCGACGCGACGCCAACGGTACTCTCGTGCCGTTCGATTTCAACTCCATCGAGGCGGAATTCCCCTCGGTGCGCCAACTGAATGTCGATATCGACGTCTGCAAGATGACCCCTATCGACTCGTCGAACGTTACCCCCGCGCGGTGGGTCGAACTCGCCCGCACGATACGCGACGGGTATGCCGCCTATGACGGGTTCGTCGTCCTGCACGGCACCGACACCATGTCCTACACCGCTTCGGCATTGAGTTTCATGCTCGAAAATCTCGCCAAGCCCGTCGTCTTCACCGGCAGCCAGATCCCGATGGGTATCTGCGCACCGACGGCCGGGAGAATCTCATCACGGCCATCGAGATCGCCGCCGCCCGCCGCGACGGACGACCGATAGTGCCGGAGGTGGCGCTCTATTTCCAGAACCGGCTCTTCCGCGCCAACCGCACGTCCAAGCGGAGCGCCGAGGCGTTGAGCGCCTTCCGCTCCTACAACTACCCGCCGCTGGCCGAGGTCGGCGTGAACATCTGCTACAACACCGACGACATCCTGCGTCCGTCGTGCGACGGCTCCGAGCCGCTGCGCATTTCGGAGCGGATGGACGAGAACGTGGTGATAGTGAAACTCTTCCCCGGCATCAGCGAACGTACTCTGCGCGCCGTGCTGGCGGTCGAGGGGCTGAAAGGCGTGGTACTCGAAACGTTCGGCACGGGCAATGCCCCGACCGAGCCGTGGTTCATCGACACGCTCGCCGATGCCATACGCCGCGGCATAACGATAATCAACGTGACGCAGTGTCAGGGCGGCGCAGTGGTGATGGAACTGTACGAAACGGGGCTGCGGCTGCAAAATATCGGCGTCGTGTGCGGACACGACATGACCACCGAGGCGGCGGTTACGAAACTGATGTGGCTGCTGGGCAAAAATCTGTCGGAAGAGTCGCTTTCGGCTGCCCTCGCGGAGCCGATGCGCGGAGAATTTACAGCGTGATCTTTGCACGAACGAAAATTTTTTTATATATTTCGGACTGATATATGTACGCTTTTGCGGCGATAGCCGTGCGGCGTGCGGTTCAATATTTTGGAATTCAGCGCATTGATGCGTCGCGGCGACAGTCCGGCGGATCGGCGGCGCAAAGGAGGAAAAACGGCGAATCGCGGCATATTTTGAAAAAAACGATATAAACTGAAACGAAAAACTATTAAATTTTTTTAACTTATTAAAACAACTATGAAAAAGTTATTTTTGGTTTTGGCAGCGGCTGCTATGACTTTCGGCCCTGCAAGTGTTTTCGCACAAGAGCCTGAGGCTGCAACCGAGGCAGCGACCGAGCAGGTTGCCGCTCCGGCAGTTGAAGAGGCCGCAATCGACGCCGAGATTCAGATCGCAGGCGACTCGATGCACCACATCCTGATGCAGAAGTTCCTCGAAGGCGGTTGGGGATGGATGCTTCCGGTATTGTTGTGCTTGGTGCTCGGTCTTGCTATCGCTATCGAGCGTATCCTCTATCTGTCGCTCTCGACGATCAACGTCAAGAAGTTCGAGTCCAAAGTCGAGGAGGCTCTGAACAACGGCGGTATCGAGGCTGCCAAGGAGTTGTGCCGCAACACCAACGGCCCGATCGCTTCGATCTACTATCAGGGTCTGGACCGCTACAACCAGGGTCTGGACGCTGTCGAGAAGGCTGTCGTTTCCTACGGTTCGGTTCAGACCGGCCAGATGGAGTCGGGTCTGTCGTGGATCGGTCTGTTCATCGCTCTGTCGCCGATGTTGGGATTTATGGGTACCGTTGTCGGTATGATCGGTGCGTTCGACGCCATCCAGGCTGCCGGCGATATCACCCCGACGCTCGTTGCAGGCGGTATCAAGGTCGCACTCCTTACCACGTTGATGGGTCTTATCGCCGCTGTTATCTTGCAGTTGTTCTATAACTACATCATCTCCAAGATCGACAGCATCGTAAACGAAATGGAGGATGCTTCTATCATTCTGATGGACATGCTTACCGTTTACAAGAAATAATCAGAACCTAATCAACACTCGTATTAAACGAAAATTATGAAAAAGATATTGAATATTTTGCTGGTTGTCCTTTGCATCGTTACGGTGGCTCTGCTCGCTTACGCCATCGCTACGGGCGGCTCGGAGACCGCTGTCAGCCTCAACCTCATCTGGGGATATGTCCTTCTGGTGGGTGCCGTGCTGTCGGTAGTTTACTGCGCCGTGAAGGGCATGGTTAAGAATCCGGCAGGAATCAAGAAGGCTCTGGCTTCGGTAGCGGTTATCGTGATCGTTGTCGGTGCTGCCGTAGCGTATGCCATGAGCAACGCCGGTCTTGCCATTCCGAACTCCGCCGGAGGCGTATTCGATGATCCGTTCGAACTGGTTATCACCGAGTCGAGCATCATCGTTACCTATATAGCATTTGTTGCAACGGTTATCGCCGCAATTTTCTCGGAGATCCGCAACGCATTTAAATAGAAAGGATAGACTTTATGCCAGTAAACAAAAGACAAGTACAGGAGATCAATGCCGGTTCGATGGCCGACATCGCCTTCTTGCTGCTTATCTTCTTCCTGGTCGCAACCACGATGAATGTCGATACGGGTTTGGTGCGCGTGCTGCCACCTATGCCCGACCCGAATGTGAAGCAGGAGGATATCAAGGTCAAGGAGCGTAACCTCCTCTTGGTATTCGTTTCGGGTAGCGGCAACATCATGGCGGGCGGTCAGATGATAGATATCCGACAGTTGAAGGACAAGGCCAAAGAGTTCATCCTCAATCCGTACAACGATGAAAATCTGCCGGAGAAGGAGGATAAGGAGTTGGAACTGCCTGACGGACAGAAATGGGTTTATCCGGTAAGTCAGGGTGTGATCTCGCTCCAGAATACGCGTGATACGGGCTATCAGGTCTACATCCACGTGCAGAACGAACTTACCCGTGCATTCAATGAGGTTCGCGACGAAGTGGCGATGAGCAAATTCGGCAAGAAGTTCGCGGACTTGCAGGAGGAACAACGTAAAGTAATCACTGCGGCTGTGCCGATGAAGATCTCGGAGGCAGAACCGCGTAAAATGACGAAGTAGTATGGCAGTAATGAAAAAGAAGGGCAACAAAGGTCTGCCCCCGATCTCGACAGCATCGCTTCCTGACGTGATCTTCATGATCCTCTTCTTCTTCATGGTATCGACGACCATGCGTGACCAGGAGCTGCTCGTGCGCTACAAGCTGCCCGATGCCACCGAAGTGCAGAAACTCGAAAAGAAGTCGCTCGTAAGTTATATCCATGTCGGAGTGCCTACGCTCGCCATGCAGGCGAAATTCGGTACTGCGCCTAAGATCCAACTCAACGACTCGTACAAGACGACCAAAGACATTTTGGATTTCGTTGCGGGCGAGCGCGACAAACTCAGCGAGGCTGACCGCAGTTCGATGACTATCTGTCTGAAAGCCGACGGTAACACCAAGATGGGTATCGTTGCCGACGTTAAACAGGAGTTGCGTCGTGCGAATGCCCTGAAAATCTCTTATGCGTCATCGAAAGTGCTCGGTTACTAACCGGCGCTTCGACGCGATATACTCACCATCGGAGTCCGAAAGGATTCCGATGGTGTTTTTTGTGGCGGGGGGGGTAGATATCACGTGCGGCTTGTTTCAGGTAATATAGGTTGCGCACCGGCTATTGCCGGTGCTTTAAGGTTCGCGGACGGTATTTAGCCGTCCGCTTTAAGGTTTGCAGGGAGGTTATTAGGTTGTCGGCGGCATTCATGCCGCCTTAAAGGTGGTGCGACAGACATCAAGTCTGTCGCTTATAGGTCGGCAGAATGCTTTGCGCCTGTTTTACCCTATACTACCTATCTTACCTATATTACCTTAAAGGCGGCTTCGCCGCCGCAACCTATTCTTCCTATCAGCCGCCGCCGAGAAACGCCGCCGCTCCCTTAAAGCCCCCTTGCACAGCCGTCCGTATCCGCCCTTATTCCGCCTCGCACATTATTGTCGCTGCAGTGCGCATTTTCCGGCGATATGCCGCAGGAGTAATGCGATGGTAGTGGCGGAATGTCTTGCAGAAGTGCGATTGATTCCCGAACATGCACTCTTCGCCTATCGTCTTTACGCTTTTGTCGGTATTGAGCAGCAGGAAACATGCCCGCTTCAACCGCTGCTTCGTAAGCCAGCGGTGCGGCGTTTCGCCGAAAATGTTGAAGAACTTAGCCTTGAACGTCGATACCGATTGATTGCATTTGGCGGCGAGTTCCTCGACCGTGCAATCGGTGAAGATATTCGCGTAGACAGTGCGGACGAACACCTCGGTTTCGGAGTCCATGTTTTCGAGGATGCAGTTTACCGTGTCGTTGTCGGAGTGCGACATCAATATGTATATCAGATCGCTCTTCCTGCCCGCGAGATATTCGCCGTTCATTCCGGCGTCGATGCGGTCGGCGATCTCGTCGAACAGCGATACGGTTATCTGTTCCGACCTGCATCCGCAAAACCGCTTCACTCCGTAGCGGTCCGACGAACCGACGGTCGGAATGTCGTGTATCAGATGCAGACGGGTGATGATCGTCTGCAATTCGTCTGCCGAATATTCGATAGCGATCTCCTCGTATCTGCCTGTGTCGTCGGGCAGATTCTCGGTTTGGTACATGCCTATCGACATGCAGATCGTGTCGCCGCACGAGAAACTGCGCCGGATGTCGTTGCATTGTATGTGCTTGATGCCGCTGACGACGTATACGATCGTGAATTTGTTTCTGATCGAACACTCTGCAAACGGCATCCCGTGCGCTCTTTTGACGATCTCCGGCAATCGGCTGTCTTGTGTTTTAGGTTCGGTAGTTATCATAAATGTCCAAATTGATACAATAAAAATATCGAATATACAATAAAATATTGCAATGATGTCGCTAAAATTTTACGATGTCCGACTTTTCGCAACATCTATCGAACCTAATCCGTTATATGAGGAACAGATGTGCCGCTGTAAGCAGCAACAGAATCCAGTAAATGACGGTCGATGTCTCGGCTTTGATGCGGTCGAGTGCCGCCGCCGCGAGTATGGCTGTCGGTACGGCGACCACCGGCAGTATCGCCGCCGTGCATCGCGGTACGGCGTATGCCGCGACGGAGAGGAGCAGCACCGCCGTGATGACGTGCGCCGACTTGTTCGCCTTGACGAGCGTCGTCCCGCGGTCTATCCGCCTCAATACCGCTCCTGCTACGAGCAGTGCCGCAACGATTGCCGCCATTATTGTCGCCACAACGGGAAATCCGCTCTGTACGTACCGATGTACGGGCATGCGGTCGAACGGTTCGAACCACTCGGCGACGGTCTCCGCACGGTCGAGAATGCCTCCTCCGGCATACCAGCCGACGTAGGATGCCGCGGCGAACGGCAGTGCCCAGCCTATGGCGGAGATCAGGATCTTGCGCCACGACTGGAACGATATAAGAGCCATGAACGGCAGCAGTGCGACGAAGACGATGCACGGCGGATAGAGCAGCAGTGCGATTCCGAAGAGCATCGAGCCGAAGAAGACGGAGTCTTTCTCGTCGGGGTGCGACAGAGTGCGGATGAACGACGACAATCCTCCGGCGACGCAGACCGCCGCAATCGAGGTGAGGAACATGTCGGGCGTTACGAATATTCCGCAGGCGACGATGCCGAATATCGGTATCGGCAGTGTGCAGAAATTGCGGAATATGCCCGATTTGGTCGCCGTCCTTCCGACGAGTATTCCCGCGACGAGCAGTGCGGCTGTCGCAGCGGCAGCCCTGCCCCACGACGGCGACGACATGCAGCCGAAGGCTTCCGCGGCACAAGGCATCGCCGTCATCATGCGCAGATGTTCGGCGACGACCGTCAACAGCAGCAGCGAGGCGGCGAGAATGCCCGACTGTCGGGTTATCGATGTGATTCGCATAAGGCAAAGTTACGCTTTTTTGACCAATAAACAATTCCCGCCCCGATTTTATCTATTTTTTTGACAGACAAGCCATTTTTGCGAAAAATGTCGTAACTTTGGCTTCTATGTTGGAAAATTCGTATCAAAAAGAGTTGCACGAGGCCGGATGCGACGAGGCCGGACGAGGATGCCTGGCCGGACCAGTAGTGGCAGCCGCCGTGATACTTCCGCCCGATTTCAGCCATCCGCTGCTCAACGACTCGAAGCAGATGACCGAGCGCAACCGCGATCTGCTGCGCGAGGTGATATGCCGCGAGGCGGTCGCATGGGCTGTCGAGGCGGTCTCCGCCGAGCGTATCGACGAGATAAATATCCTGAACGCCTCGTTCGAGGGGATGTCGCTCGCTGCTGCGCGGCTCGATCCGCGGCCGAAATTCCTCGCAATCGACGGCAACCGCTTCCGCACTACGCTCGACATCCCGTACCGCTGCATCGTCAAGGGCGACGGCAAGTATGCCGACATCGCCGCCGCATCGGTGCTGGCGAAGACGTTCCGCGACGAGTATATGCGGAAAATAGATGCCGAGTACCCGATGTACGGCTGGTCGCGCAACAAGGGCTATCCGACCCGCGAACACCGCCTTGCGATTCGCGAACACGGGCTCTCGCCCCATCATCGCGTAACCTTTAACCACGAAATCGACCAGTTGAATCTGTTTTGAGAATCCGGACCGGCTCCGGCTCGAAGCCCGAGAATATAAAATTATCAAATATCAAACTATCGTTATGAAGAAAGTTATTATTATCCTGACCGCGGCGGTATTCATGCTGTCGGTCGTAGGATGCAGGACGCGAAGCGTCTCTGCCCTCGAATCGAAAGCCGAGTATTTTGTCGAGCGTATTTTATCCGATTCCAACGAGGAAGACAAGAAGGCGCAGACAGATGCAGAGTTGGGCGAGTATCTCGATTCGCTTAACGAACAGCAGGGCGAGGAGTTCGGCAAGCATCTCTTCGAGAAAATGTATGCAGACAGCGAGCGTTCCGGCTATGGCAAGGAGTTCGCCGATGAGTCCCTGACGGCGATGACCGATGCAATGATCGGTACGAATGGAGAGGGAACAACGGCATTCGTGCTGTCGTTATTAGAGTGCATGATGCAAAACGGCTCCGCCACCTCCGAATTGAAAGCCGCGTATTTTGTCGAGCGTATTTTCTATGCCATCGGCAAGGAAGACTGGAAGTCCCGGCTGACGCAGATAGGTGAAGAGATGGGCGAATATATCCGTTCGCTGAACAACGGGCAGCAGGGCGAGGAGTTCGGCGAGCATTTCGCATATAAAATGTATAAGGGCAGCGAGCATTCCGGCTATGGCAAGGAGTTCGCCGATGAGTTCTTGCAGTTTATGATCGATGATTTGTCGGATACAGAGAAGAAGTAATGATACCTGTCCGGCAGTTCCTACCGCACGGCATTCGGAGTCGGCATAGCCGCCGCACCGGTGCTTGCCAAGGAGGTCCGCGGCGAATACGGTTCCCGCTCTGACGAATGACAACAGGTATTTATATGCCTGTATTGCCCAAATATCATTGAATCGCTATGAAAAACCGCCTCTACTCCCTCGATGCCCTGCGCGGATTCGACATGATGTTCATCATGGGTGTCGCGGGACTCGTCATGAATCTGTGCGCATTGTATCCGTGCGGCTTCACCGATGCCGTCGCGCGGCAGATGGTGCATGTCGAATGGAACGGACTTGCGCACCACGACACCATATTCCCGCTTTTCCTCTTCATAGCGGGCATCTCGTTTCCGTTCTCGCTCGCCAAGCAGCGTGAATCGGGCATGACCTCTGCGCAAATCCACTTCAAGATAGCCCGCCGCACGGTTGTGCTGATTCTGCTGGGGCTGGTCTGCAACGGTCTGTTCAAACTCGATTTCGCGACGCTCCGCTGCGCGAGCGTACTGGCGCGTATCGGTATCGCATGGGGTGTCGCCGCAGTGCTTTTCGTCAATCTCGGCATACGTACACGCGCTGTCGTCGCCGCTGTCGTGCTGCTCGGCTACTGGGCTGTTACGGCGTTGTGCATCGCTCCCGATGCGCCCGCCGGTGCCGGCTGCTTCTCGCAGGACGGCTGCATCGCCGGTTATATCGACCGTCTGTGGCTGCCGGGGCGTCTTTACGGCGGCAATTTCGATCCCGAAGGGTTGCTGAGCACCGTTCCTGCAGTGGTTACGGCGATGTTAGGCATGTTCGCGGGCGAGTTCGTGCGCACTCCCGAATCGCGCATCACGGGCGGTCGCAAGGCTGCTTATATGCTGGCGGCTGCGGTCGCTATGGCTCTTGTCGCCGCAGGCTGGAACGAAGTGCTGCCCGTAAACAAGAAGTTGTGGTCGAGTTCGTTCGTCCTCGCTGTCGGGGCATACTCGCTCGGCATGTTCGCGCTGTTCTACTATGTCATCGACGTTCGCGGCTGCAAGCGGTGGACGCTGTTTTTCCGCGTCATCGGTCTGAACTCCATAACGATATACATGGCACAGCGGATAATCGACTTTTGGAAAGCGTCCGAATTCTTCACGGGCGGAGTGGTCGCCCTATGCCCCGCCGATGTCGGCGGCGTGATCCGCAGCGCGTCGTATGTCGCCGCCTGCTGGCTGTTCCTCTATTTCCTCTACCGCAAGGATGTGTTCCTGAAAGTGTAGCGGTTTCGGAAAATATTAGTATCTTCGCAGCGCAGATTCGGTTCATCGCTGCCCGCAAGGGGAGAGGAAAGTCCGAGCAACACAGAGCACCGTACAAGTTAACGGCTTGACATCCGGGAGGGTGTAGCAGCGTAACAGAAAACGACCGCCCGCAAGGGTAAGGGTGAAAAGG
>JAAGKN010000642.1_pt1 | contig 56033 bp, 50 predicted proteins | sample 6206371 | NCBI WGS metagenome assembly JAAGKN01 (sample SAMN11533720, study PRJNA540317) | gut metagenome | isolation source: fecal pellets from male and female animal of same cohort | host: Peromyscus leucopus | place: USA:CA | collected 2017
TATGTGTTAATATACTATGTGTTTAACCCCGGAGAGGGTCGCACTCCTCGAGCGCGACATATGTGATTATGAAGTGCGGCAGCACGACTCTTTATCGTTGACTGACATTTTTCCACAAAACACGGTGACAATCTTTACATAATGCTATCGGCCATATCGGCTGTTACAAGGAATGTTACAAGCGTGCGCGATGTTTGTAACAACTATGTGTCCACCGAGGCAAACTTATGATGTTTTATATTTATCTGTCTTTCAGCTCATTATGATTTTATGTAATTTTTTTGTCACCGTTTTAACATTTTTAATGCGAAAATAATTTTGTTTATTAAATTATTTGTATATTTGCAACGTGATACTAAAACAAAGCAATCACAAAACAACCAACATCAACCATCAAAACAAATATCATCATGGGCGCAACCAACATCCAAACCAAGCTTATCGGTCTCCAGAGCAACCTCCTCAACTTCGCTTACATGCTCACCTCCAACCGCGACGACGCTTACGACCTGCTTCAGGACACCACCCTCAAGGTGCTCGACAACGAGGACAAGTATGCCGAGAACACCAACTTCAAGGGCTGGGTCTTCACCATCATGCGCAACATCTTCATCAACAACTACCGCCGCGTTGCCCGCTCGGCCACCGTGATCGACCAGACCGAAGACCTCTACCACCTCAACCTCTCGCAGGACTCGGGCCTCGAGACTCCCGAAGGCTCTTACGGCGCTCGCGAGATCACCGACGCCATCAACGCCTTCTCCGACGAATACCGCATCCCCTTCTCGATGCATGTCGCCGGCTACAAGTACAACGAGATCGCCGAAAAGATGAACCTCCCCCTCGGCACCGTCAAGAGCCGCATCTTCTTTGCCCGCAAGAAACTGCAGACTCGCTTCGCCGACTACCGATAAGCCCCACCCACCGGCAGCCCATAACGCAACAATATACTTCCCCCGCAACCACAATTCAACTAAAATACCGTCAAGGCAAGAGAAAGATAACATCGTTTTACATTTGCCTGCCGCAAAATATACAGGGATCATGATAAGGGCCGGATGCTCCATTAACAACGGGCATCCGGCCTTTTCTGTTTCACAAAAACCATGGCAAAATTATTCGGTAAAACCAAGTAAACTAAAAAATTTGTGTAAATTTGCCGATAAAATGGGGTAGACTGTACCCACACAACCACATAACAGAACATAAATCAATGAAACTCAATCGCTTAATTGCATTTGCGCTCTTTATTGCGCTATGCGTTCTCCCCTCCCGTGCTGCCGGCAACGAGATGCTGCCGGTGGTGTATGACGACATCAAGGCCACTGTCTCCGACAATCCCTCGCTTTTCAACTCGCTCACAGCCCGCTTCCAGAGTGCCGACACCACTCTCACCCCTGCCGAGGTTGCCATCGTGTACTATGGCCACGCTTTCACTCCGGCCTACAATCCCGATGAAAAATATGAGGATATCACCGAGGCCTACAACAGCGAGGACGGCAACCTCGCAATCACCCTCATCGACGAGGCCCTGCGCACCAACCCCGCCTCGCTGCCTCTGCTATTCAAGCTCTATGGATGCTGCGCCACAAGCGACGTGCCCCGTATTGCTGCCCGCAAAGATGGCATCGCCGACCGCATCGTGATGATCTGTGACATGATTGCATCGACCGGCACCGGCGTGCAGAGCTACACCCCGTGGCTGGTGGTCGACGAGGATGACATCGACGAGTTTCTCAACAAGTACATGTATATCCAGCGCGAGCTCGAGCGCAGCGACCTGGGCAGCGATGTCAAGGCCGTGAAAGTGCAGCTCGACGGCATCGCCGACCCGGTGATACTCTATTTTGACACCACACTCCCCCACAAATTCAAAAAATAACCTATGTCTCAAGTCAACGGTAACAAAAGCGCCGGCGTGATGACCGCCATAGCGAGCTTCTTCAAGAGCAAGCAGTTTCTCACCTTCATAGCATCGCTTGCCATGATGGCGGCAATATCATTTGCCTATTTCTATCCCGATGCCGCCGAGGGCAATGTGCTGCGCCAGGGCGACATGATGCAGGGCAAGGCTATAGGCCAGGAAACAGCTGCTTATGCCGAGGCCACCGGCATCAAGTCGTGGTGGACAGGCTCCCTGTTCTCGGGCATGCCCACATTCCAGATTTCACCCTCCTACAGCTCCAATTCGCTCTTTGACTGGATCACAACAGTCTATGGCCTGGGACTCCCCTCGCCGGCCAACCTGCTGTTTATGATGATGGCAGGCATGTTTATCCTGCTCGTGGCCATGAGGCTGAGGTGGTATAACGCCCTTGTTGGTGCCTTGGCATGGGGATTTTCCACCTATTTCATCATCATCATCGGCGCGGGGCATATATGGAAATTTGTCACCCTCGCCTATGTGCCCCCCACAATCGCCGGCATCGTGCTCGCCTACCGGGGGAGGTATCTCACCGGAGGCGCGCTGACAGCCCTCTTTGGCATGATGCAGATTGCATCCAACCATGTGCAGATGACCTACTATTTCCTCTTTGTGGTGCTCGGTTTCATCGTCGTCTATCTCATCGAGGCCATCAAGGAGAGACAGCTTAAGCGATTTGCAATAGCCACTGCCGTCATGGTGGTGGCCGGTGGACTTGCCGTCACCGCCAATCTGCCGAGCCTCTATAACACCTATGAATACTCCAAAGAGACAATGCGCGGAGGCCACTCTGAGCTCACTTCGGGCGAGAGCGCCGATGCCTCGCAGGTGACCGGCGGCCTCAACCGCGACTATATCACCCAATACAGCTATGGCCGCGGCGAGTCGATGTCGCTGCTCATCCCCAATATCAAGGGTGGCGCCAGCGCCAAGCCCAAGAAGGGGGAGATGACAATGCTCTCTCTTGCCGACCTCGATGATGCCAAGCAGCTGAATGGCGACCCCATAGCATCGCAATATATCGCTAATATCAGCCAATATTTCGGCGAGCCCGAGGGCACCAACGGCCCCGTGTATGTGGGTGCGCTCATCTGTGCCCTGTTCCTGCTCGGCTGCTTTGTCGTCAAGGGCCCCATGAAGTGGATGCTGCTTGTGTTGACCATCTTCTCGTTGTTGCTGGCCCTGGGTAGAAACGCCCAATTCTTCACCGACCTGATGATTGACTATATGCCGATGTACAGCAAGTTCCGCACGGTAGAGTCAATTCTGGTAATCGCCGAGTTTACCATGCCCGTGATGGCCGCCCTGGCACTCCAGGCGATATTCACCCGCAAGGATTTTATGGAGAAGCATGGCAAGGTGTTCTACGCCACATTTGGCGTGGTGCTCGCCTACTGCTTGCTGGTGATGCTCTTCCCCTCGCTCTCGGGAAGCGCGGTCACCGACACCGACTATCAGCGCGACACCATGATGCAGCAGATGCTGTCACAGCAGGGCATCACCGGGGCCCAAGCCCAGGCATTCTCGCTCAACAACCCCACAGTATATGCCGCTGTTGAGTCACTGCGCTACTCGATGGTGCAGAGCGACGCCCTGCGCAGCTTCCTCATCGTGGCCCTGGGATTTGTGTTCATCTTCCTCTATTTCCGCCATAAGCTGAGTGCCTCAATCTCTATCGCCGCACTCGGCGTGGTGGTATTGGTCGACCTGTTTGCTGTCAACAAGCGCTATATCGACCACGATGCCTTTGTGCCCAAGCGTCTCAACACCGGCGCTCCCATCCCCATGTCTGCGGCCGACCAAAAGATACTTCAGGACACAACGATGAACTATCGCGTCTTTGACATGCCACAATTCTATGGCCCCAACCCCAGCTACTACCACAAGTCAATAGGCGGCTACCACGCTGCCAAGCTCACCCGCTATCAGGACATCATCGACCGCCATCTAAGCAAGTTTATGAGCAACGAGATGGGCGACACCGACTGGAACGTGCTCAACATGCTCAATGCCAAATACATAGTTGATGGACACGGCGAGGTGCTCCCCAACCCCGAGGCGATGGGCAATGCCTGGTGGGTCGACACCATCACCTATGTCAAGGGTGCCGATGCCGAGATGGAGACCCTGGGGCACATCAATCCCAAGACCACTGCCGTGGCCGACGAGCAGTTTAAAGCCATGCTGGGTCAGGCTCAACCCAAGGCTCCCGGCGACACCATCTATGAGACCTACTATGCTCCCGACAAGGTGAGCTACCATTCCCGCAGTGCCCGTGGTGGCATCGCAGTCTTCTCTGAGGTATTCTTCCCCTGGGGATGGCATGTAGCCATCGACGGCAAGGAGGTAGAGGGTCCCGGCAGAGTCAACTACATCCTCCGCGCCCTGAATGTGCCCGCCGGAGAGCACACCATCGAGATGACTTTCAACCCCGCGAGCGTCCACTCCACCGTCACCGCCGCCACCGTGGCCGTCATCATCATCTATGTGGCCGTTGCTGCAGCCGTGGTGCTCTACTTTGTGGGCCGACGCAAGGATGACGACTCCTCGGGCCAAGAATAGTTGAGATTGTGTTTAAGAGACTGAAACGCCTGTATCGCAGCCGGGGGCACGGCATCCACTCGCCGTTTGCCTACCACTTCGTCACCGGAGTGGCCGGCGAGCGTGCAGCGTTCTATGCCTACCGAGAGCTCGACAGCCTCCCCGGCGACCGCCGTCAGCATCACGTGGCACGTCTGCTCCACCGCGTGGCCGTGTTTTTCACCCCCCCGGTGATAGGGGTGACAGGTGAGCTTCCCGCGCTCTACCGCCGCTCACTGGAATTGAGCGACAGCCGCTGCCGGGTAATCCCCTTGGCCTACTGTGAAACCCCGCCCCGGCTCATTATCGTGGCCGATGACACCACTGTCGATGCCCTCCCCGAGCTCCCCCGCGAGCGGCAGTCGTTGATATTCCTCAATCGGGTGGTAACACCCCGTGACTCAATGAGCTTCACCGATGGCAAGATGAGCATCATCGTGCGCGACACCCGCCTCCCGGCCCAACACTTTGAAATCAACCTATGACCGCGATGCCACTGTCTCCCGATAGCCTGGTGAGCGGCTTCACTGCCTATCTCATCACCGAGCGCGGCAACAGCAACAACACCGTCGAAGCCTATACCGACGATGTGGGCAAACTGCTTGCCTATCTCGCTCCTGAGGAAATCTCACCGCTCGACGTCGACACGATGACACTACGGGAGTTTTTAGGCGCACTCTACGACACCGGCATCTCCCGCCGCACCCGGGCCCGCATCATCTCGGGGCTGAAATCATTTTTCCGTTATCTCAAGATTGAGTCATTGCGGCCCGACGACCCCGCCGAGCTGCTGGAGTCGCCGCGCAAAGGCCTTTATCTGCCCGAGGTGCTCTCGATTGAGGAAATAGACAGCATGGTAGCTGCAATCGACCTCAGCCACCCCCAGGGACAGCGTAACAGGGCCATAATCGAGACCATGTATGGGTGTGGACTGCGTGTGAGCGAGCTCGTCAACCTTCAGCTCAGCGACCTCAACCTCGACGATGAATATCTCATTATCACCGGCAAGGGCAACAAGCAGCGCCTCGTGCCCATGTCACCCGTATCAATCGAGGAGATTGACCGCTGGCTTGAAGAGAGGGCCGGGATTGAGCCCAAGCGTGGCGAGGAAAACATCCTCTTCCTCAACCGCCGTGGATCGAGACTCACCCGCGTGATGGTGTTTTACATCGTCAGGCAGCTCGCCGAGGCTGCCGGTGTCACAAAAAAAATATCGCCCCACACCCTGCGCCACTCATTTGCCACCCATCTGCTCGAGGGGGGAGCCAACCTCCGCGCCATCCAGCAGATGCTCGGCCACGAAAGCATCACCACTACCGAGATTTACCTCCATATCGACTCCACAGCCCTGCGCCGACAGATACTCACCTATCACCCCCGCAACAACATGGACCATAAAAAATAATCCCTCGCATCATTTAGATACAAGGGATTGCATGAGAAGTGGGCGAAGATGGATTCGAACCACCGAAGGTAAAAACCAGCAGATTTACAGTCTGCCCCATTTGGCCACTCTGGTATTCGCCCGGCCTTTATGTGACTGCAAAGATATGCATTAATCCCGACACCCACAAGTTAAAAATCAAAAAAACAGAAAAAAGGGCGTAAACTCGTGGGTATTGATGGAAGCGGGGGTAGCTATCGAAATAATCTGATGCCGATTGGTGAGGGATGCTTGTTATAGAGGGTAATTTTGCACCGACATTTTTTAAACCCCTATAACTACTGTTAAATAAATCTCATAATGACTACTGTACAAATTATATGGACAAGCAGCATAGCTGTTATTCTGTTGCTCCTTATTGTCATTGCCGTCGCTGTGTATCATCTTCACCCGTTGCGTTATATGCGCCGTCATAATTATTTTGGTATCGAGCATTATGATTTCTTCTACGACGATGACGATTGCGATGATTAATGTCGCCAATGCCCGGCTTCGCGACGACTGTGTGTTTCTCACCGAGTATGCCTCGCAGATGTTGGGATGTGGTGCCACATGCAGCCGTATTCAGAAAAATATCAACCGCATGGCCTTGGCGTCGGGCTATAATTTAGGGCTCACCATCCTGCCGGCACATTGCATTGTGACGCTGACCGACAGCACCGGCAACTCCTACAGCCACTCATCGACAATATCTTCTCGTCCCAACGATTATGCCCTCAACACGCGGCTCAGCAATCTGAGCTGGCAGGTAGCCGAGGGGAAGCAATCGCTGGAAGAGGCTAAGGCCGGTTTCCCGCGGTTGCTCGCTGTGCCACGCTATAATCCATGGATTGTGCTGCTGCTTGTGGCGGCAGCCAACGCCTCATTCTGCCGCATTTTCGGAGGGGATGCAGCGGCAATGGCGATAGTGTTTATCGCTACGATGACAGGCTACGCGTTCAAAATTTTACTCACAATGAAGCATGTCAATTATATGGTGGTGACCCTTGTGTGTGGGTTTATCGCCGCCGTGATAGGCACCACGGGCTATGTGTTTCCAGGCATCAGCGACACCAAGGATGTGGCACTGGCCACGAGCGTCCTCTTCCTCATCCCGGGTATCCCCTACATCAACAGCGTCAACGACCTGCTCACCGACCACTATCTGTGTGCGTTCAGCCGCTTTGTCAAGGCCACAATCATCACGGCGTGCATCACCATCGGTCTGACAGCCGCATTTTTATTATTGAGAATCAGCTTTTTTGAATCATGACAACGATATTGGATATATTTGCCGACGGCCTGTTTGCCGCAATCGCGGGCATCGGCTTCGGTGCAATCAGCAATCCGCCGCGCATCGCGCTCTTTTACTGTGGACTTATCGCAGCGACAGGTCACATGACCCGCTACTGCATGATGACACTGGGCGGCATGCACATAGCTCCCGCATCGCTTGCCGGAGCACTTGTGGTAGGGCTCCTTGCCATCATCAGCGCCAAGCGCGTGAAATGTCCCCCCGAGACATTTGCTTTCCCGGCACTACTGCCGATGATTCCGGGCATATACGCCTACCGCACCATCCAGGCTTTTCTGCTCGCCATCACAGCCTCCAATGAAGATGAGTTCAATCATTTTTTGTATATTTGCCAGTCCAACGGCATCATCTGTTCATGTGTCATCATCGGGATGGTAATGGGTGTGCTGATACCTGTTTACACGTTTAAGAAAATATCCTTCAGCGTCACAAAATAATGGAACTCCGCCAACTTAAATATTTCATAGCTGCCGCCCGCACCCTCAATTTCTCCGAGGCTTCGGTCAAGGTAAACATCACCCAGTCGACACTCTCCCAGCAGATACGTCAGCTTGAGGATGAGCTCGGCTCGCAGCTATTCTACCGCAACAGCCACTCGGTGAAACTCACTGAGGAGGGTGAAAAAATGTTGCCGTTCGCCATCAAAACCCTCAACGCTGCCGAGAGCTGCTCAGATGCTGTGAAAAATATCCACGGCCTGTCAACCGGCACCCTCAACATTGGCGTGACCTATTCATTCAGCCCTGTGCTCACCGAGAGTATGCTTGAGTTTATGAAACGCTATCCCGGCATCAAACTCAATGTCTATTACAAGACGATGGCCGAACTGCTCGACATGCTCGCCAACCGCGAGGTCGACTTTGTGCTTGCCTTCATGCCCGACAACATGCGTCCCGAAATCGAATCTCACATCCTCTTTGACAGCCATCTCGCCGCCATAGTAAGCCGCAACCATCCGCTTGCAACGCTGCCAAGGGTGGGATTTGACGATCTGCGCAAATATGCCATCGCGCTTCCCGCCGCAGGATTACAGGCCCGCAACGCCTTTGACAAGCTCATAGGCCATAACATCCCGTGTGACCGCATCAAAGTAGAGCTCAACGAGGTCAACATTCTCATACAGCTCGTCAGAGACTCGCAGATGGTGACAGTGCTCGCCGAGACCTCGGTCTATGGCAACGATGACCTGCGCGCGGTGCCTGTCGACATCCCCGGCAACAAAATGGCAGGAAGCGTGCACACTCTGCGTGATTCCTACCGCAAATGCGCCACCAAAGCTTTTATCGAACTGCTCACCCAATCACGCGCTGTGATATCACGACGCACCGACTGGCTATAATTACCTCTACAAAAGCATTTCACAAAAAAGAGTCGAGATAATTAAGAGACTGCCTCACAAGAAATTATAACCATAGGGTCGTTTCTGCACTCCGATTTGGAATTTACGCCCTTATTTCCTATCTTTACCACATGAAAACTCCCAAAAAGCAAGCCATAGTGTCAATTATGTGCATGATGACTTTTACTGCCACCGCAACTGGCGCAGAAATCTCCATCAGAAGCAACCGAGTGGCGGCAGGGTATAACCTGGAGTTAAACAATGCCTACAATAACAAGGTGAATGTGGGTAACGGTATAATGTTAGAGTATATCCACAGTTTCAGCCTAAGCCATCGCCACAACCTTTATATCGACTTTGGCACGAGACTCGATTTTGCCCGCATAGGCAATGTCGATTTCCGCTCAGAAAGCAGCGGTTATATGGTCGACGCTGACCATTACACCGACTACACCCTACGCCTGCCCGTCAGTGTGGCATGGCGCTTTGCCACCGGCAATGTCACGCTGATGCCTTATGCCGGTGTACAGGTGGGCGTGATGCTCCACCACGAGCCCAACGACCATGACGGGAAGGTGGCACTGAGGCTCCCCGTGGGCATGCAGGCCGGCCTTGGTATCACCCATGGTCGCCTTTACTATGGCATCGAGGGTGTAATTTCCAGCTCTTTTGCCCCTTGTCAGGGCAACATCTCAGTCTCGGTGGGTTACACATTCTAATAAATATTTTAAGCCCCCTGCAGCATACAATGATAAAGCTTTTTTTGTAATTTTGCAGTGTTATGATACTGCAGCATCTTTCACTCACCAATTTTAAGAATATCGCTGAGACGAGCCTCGATTTCTCGCCCGGTGTCAATTGCTTTCTCGGCAATAACGGCATGGGCAAGAGCAATCTGCTCGACGCTATCTATTCACTGAGTTTCTGCAAGAGTTTCACCGGGGTCAATGATGCCATGCTCATCAGGCGCGGGAGCGATATCGCCATGCTCCAGGCCTCCTATCTCAGGCGCGAGGTGGTGGAGAAGCTGTCGCTGGGGCTTGCAAGGGGGCGCCGCAAGAGCCTCAAGCGCCAAGGCAAGGAGTATCAGCGGCTGAGCCAGCACATCGGGGTATTCCCGCTGGTAATGGTGGCCCCGGCCGACATGGACCTCATCACCGGCTCGGGTGAGGAACGTCGGCGATGGATGGACATGGTGATTTCCCAATCCAATCCCCGCTATCTCGACGCCCTGATACGCTACAACGCCCTGCTGCAACAACGCAACAAACTGCTGCGCGACGGCGTGGTGGACCACAATCTCTATGTCGCCATCGAGATACCCATGGTGGTCGCAGCCGAGTATATCCACTCGGCACGCACCAAGTGGATCGACGAGCTACAGGGAATTGTAACACGTTATTATCGCGCAATCGCCGACAATGACGAGACGGTGACACTCGAATACTCCTCGCGCCTCTCCTCGCCGAGGCTCTCGCCGGGCGCACTATTTGACGAGGCACGTCGCCACGATGAGATGGTGAAACACACCACCGTGGGCCCCCATCGTGATGACATCGTCTTAGGGCTCGACGGCATGCCCGTGAGACGCACCGGCTCGCAGGGACAATGCAAGACCCTCACGATAGCCCTGCGGCTCGCACAGTATGATTTCCTGCGTTCCACAGCCGGCCTCAAGCCGATGCTGCTGCTCGACGACATTTTTGACAAGCTCGATGCCCGGCGCGTTGAACAGATTATGAGTCTCGTGACCGACAGCGACCGCTTCGGCCAGATTTTCATCACCGATACCAACCGCAAGCACCTCGATGAGATTATCTCCCGCACCGGCGGCGACCACCGCCTGTGGGATGTCAACGAGGGCTCATTCAGCCCGCTGTCATGAAACGCACCTACCCTCAACGGTTGTCGGCCATCATCGACCATGCTCTCAAGGCAAGCAACCTCGAGGATGCTGCCCTCGAGCATCGTGCCTCATTTCTATGGGCCGAAGTAATGGGGCCCGGTATCACCAAATACACCGCCCGCCGATGGGTCAAGAATGGGGTGCTCCATGCCGAAATAACCTCGGCCCCGCTAAAAAACGAGCTATCTTTCCATAAACAGCGCATCATCGACGCCATCAACGCCGCCGTGGGGCGCGACATCGTTAAATCAATAAAATTCCTATGACTGTAGATATTCCCCGCCACAACAATCCCCGAGTACCCGAGGCCGCTCACCCATTCCACCACATCGTCGACCTGCAGGTGCGCTTCAACGACATCGACATGATAGGCCATGTCAACAACAGCATCTATCTGCAATACATGGATCTGGGCAAGACCAGCTACTTTGAGGCCGTTATGCCTCGAGGGGTCAACTGGCGACACATTAATGTGGTGATTGTCAACATCAACTGTGACTTCTTCTCCCCGGCCTATATCAACGAGCCACTCGCAGTGGTGACCCGCGCGGTCGCCATCTCTGAACGCAGCTTCAGGATGGAGCAGCGTGTCATCAACCGCTCCACGGGCGAGGTCAAGTGTATGTGCCACACGGTGATGGCCGGCTTTGACCCCAAGACCGCCACCGGTGCCCCCATCGACCCCGAGTGGGTTGAGGCTCTCGAGGCTTTTGAGGAGCGTTCCCTCAGATAAGAGTCGGTCCCAGCTCAGTGCGCAGCTTGCGGGAGAGCTTGGCGGTGACCTCGTCAAATGAGTGGGCCACCAGCTCCCTTATCTTGTCGTCACTGAGTCTCGAATATTTTACCTGATTCCAATATTTCTTGTTCCAGTGCCACGCCGGCTCTATGACGCCGGGATATTCCTCGCGCAGCTCAAGTGCCCGCGCTGGGTCACACTTGAGCACGATGCTGTCGCGGCCGTCAAGCCATATATAAGCAAATATCTTCCCGGCAATTTTAAAGCAATCATCGGGAGAGCCCAACTCGGCAAAGGGGGAGCACTCCTCCACCCTGCTATGTATCGAGAGACACAATTCTCTCAGTTGCTCAATATCCATAAAACAGTTTCTAAATCCACAAAACAGTTTCCAAGCCATTTCAACGGCCCTTCACGGCCTTTCACCTGCAAAGATAAGGATTTTATCATATCTACCCCATCATCGCGGTCAAATATCACGAGGCAGCCCCCTGAAGCGAATCCACACACTCACACGCACATACACACAAGACCGCCCGTAAGTGTCAGTCCACTTACGGGCGGCCGCTATTGTTGAAAAATCAGCAGGTAAATACCGATTAGAGGATTACCTTGGTCTTGCCTACGACATAGAAGCCGCGGGGGAGGTCATAGGTGTTGAGGCCGGCGTTGACGGGGAGCATCTTGACCATGCCGCTAAGTGTCACCAGGGGCACGTTGCAGGCTTCCTGAGCAAAGATGCAGAGCTGGCCACCCTGGCTGTAGATTATGAGCTCGGGAGTGTTTACAACATCTTCGATGCCGTCGGTGTAGTCACCAGCCTTGCCGTTGAAGTCATAAATACCGCCATTGACCATGGGGAGGTCACCGGTCTGAGAGCCATTGCCATTGAAAATCACCATGGGGTTTTTGAGCTCACCGTCGGGGGTGAACGAGTAGTGATAGAGCTGCTTGCCGTTGTACATCACAGTCTCGGTGAGGGCCTTGCCGGGCCATCCGCCGGTGAATGAGTTGCTACCTTGGTGGTTGTCATCCCATGCATAGCAGTTGACAGTGCCCCAGTTGGTGGTGCTGTTGTCGTAGTAGATGTGCCAGTCGCTGAGGATAGGACCATCAACCTTGGTGTAGGTGAATGATGAGCGGGTCTCACCCACCTCATTCTTGGCGTAGGTGTTGATGGTAGTGGTCGCGGTGATGTTGATGGCACCGGTGTATTTGGTGCTTGAAGCCGAGGCCTGGCTGCCGTCGAGAGTGTAGTAGATGTCGGTCGCAGGTGACACCGAGAGGGTGACATTGAGCGAGGTGTTGAACTGAGTGCCGGTGACAGGAGTAGCTCTTATCACGGGTGCCTTGGGACCGGGGTTAACATCGAGGATGGTGTAGTTTGAACCGCCGTCATACTCATAGTAAACGTCGCCGGTGATACCGGTGATGTCGGCTGTCTGAGACGAGCCGTTGTTTAATATCACATTAAGGCTCTCTTCCACATCGGGGAATGACATGTAGTAGAACTCAATTCCATCTACAACCTGAGTGGCCGACATCTTGGTACCGGGCCATGCACCGGCAAACATATTTTTGCCTTCCCAAGCATAGATATTGGGAGCAGAGGGAGCCTTGACATATACAGTGATCACAGCGTTGGGATCAACCTTGCGGTAGGTCTCCTTGCCGGTGTAGGTGTCGGCACCCCAGGTGACGGTCACGCTCTGGCCATATTCCATGTCCTCACCGATGGTAAACTGCTTGCTCTGGCCGGCAGTGAGGTTAACCTTGGCGCTGTTGCCAATCTGATACCAGCCGCTGGTTGCGCCCTCTGAGAGGGTTGCAGTGACGGTGAGAGTCTCGGTTTTGAATGATGAACCCGAGGGGTTGAACTTGACGCTGGGCTGACCCACTGCATCCTCGGCAGTATAATACTGGGTTGTACCGGGGTCGGTGAACTTCACGCTGCCACCGTGGGCAACAGCCGAGGTGTTGTAGATGAATTTACCATCTTCACCCACCTTGCCACCTTTCCAGTCTTTCACGAGCACACGCACCTGGCCCTTGCCTGAAGGAGCTGATACTGTAACTGAACCGTTGGTCACATTGTAGCTCTGACCGGTAACTACATCAACATAGTTGCCATTGGGAACGCTTGTGAATGTAGCGCCGCCATTGAGGGCTACGAGCGCATAAGACTCATTTTTATAAGCACGCTTGAATGCCCATCCACCCTCGGCTGAGCAACCGTCAAATGTGTACTGACCCTTGCGCAGGGCGGGCACGGCGGCGCGGATCTTGTTGAGGCGGATGATGTGCTGGGCCAGATCGGCGTTGAGGGTCTTGGCCACATTGCCGCTGGCGGTGTAAACGCCAAAGTCAGAAGCCGAAACGTTACCCTCGATATAGTGGCCAAAATAAGCACGACCGGTGTCTTTAACGGGGGTATCGGTACCGCCGCCGTCAACTTTCATACCTGCCTGGAACTCTACTTCCGAACCGTAGTAGATACAGGGAATGCCACGGAATGTGAACATCCATGAGAGGTTCTCGGCCCACTGCTGGGTACCTCCGTTGAATCGGGTTCCGTCGTTCGGACCGGGGCAATAGTCATGAGAGTCCACATAGGTCACCAGGAATGATGCGTCATTGTAATATTTGTCACCGCTCTTGGCGAGGTTTACAACATAACCGGCGTTGTTGAAGCCATAGTGGGAGGGGAAGTCGATGGTAGAGAAACCGCTGTACTGAGAGTAGTCGGGTTCATGCCAAGCACCATCTTTCATGAACACATTGTCGGATGTGGGCGAGGTTGAGGGCTCTTCGAGACAGAGGTTCATGTTGCCGTAGGTATTGTCATTACCCTCGAGAATCTCGATGTTGTCCCAATAGGATGCGTCATAGTTCCACTGGTCAACGAGGTCCTGGGGTGATTTCCACTGATAGTAGTAGCTTGAAAGATTGGGCTGGTCGCGATAGGTCACAGATCCCTGGTAACGCTGGCAGCACTCGCCAAACATGAAGAAGGGGCAACCGTTGAGACGCTTGCTCTTGGCCTTCTCGGCAATCTCGAGGAATTGGGGAATGAACGAGGTGTTGAAGGTGAGGCGCGAGATGTGGCCGGTGGTGTCGATACGGAAACCGTCGACGCCCATCTCGATGAACTTGCCGTAGCACTCGACGAGATAGTCGGCCACAGCGGGTTCTCAGTGTTGAGGTCGACGCAGTCGCCGGCAATCTGTCCCCACCAGCGGCTGGGGTAGTCCCAGTTCCATGCAGTGGCAAGGTGATGCCAGTAGTTGTGGTTGTCGAGGTTTTTACCGCCTGTGTTCTTGAGGTAAGGGAAGCGGGCATTGTATTGACCTTTGCCGTCGAGCTCGTTATAATTTGAGGGAAGCTTGTCATAATTGGGGATAATCGATGCCGACACGCTTGCCTGGTCTTTAATGTTCTGGCTGCGATAGAAAAGCTCAGCAAGACCTTTCTCACCGAAGTTACCGGTGTGGTTAAGCACAATGTCGAGCACGATTTTCATGCCCTTGGCATGAGCGGCGTCAATGAGATCCTGGAACTTTACATCCTGAGCCGAGCCCCATTCCTTGCGGCTCTCATAGCGCAGGTCGACATTCTGAAAGTCCATGGCATGGTAGCCGTGGAAGTCAGTACCCGAGCAGTTCTGCACAACGGGAGTAATCCAGATGGCAGTGAAACCGAGGGCTTTGATGTAGTCGAGCTTTTCAATCAGACCTTTGAAATCACCGCGCCAGTCGGGGTCGTTTTTGGAGATTTGCACGTCCTGCTTGTCCCAGGAGCACACATTGTTTTTTGGGTCGCCGTCATAGAATCGGGTGGTCATCGCGAAATAGATGGTCTCATCGCGGAAGTCGGAGCGCTCACCTACAAATGTCGCTGCCTGGGACGTAAAGGCTGTTGCGGCTAATAGACATGAAGCCACAATCTTAGCAACTTTTTTCATGGAAAAATGTAATAAATGTAAGTAAAATAATAAGTATGATAATTAAAGAAAAGCTGTTTTCAATGCAGTTTGTGCAAAGGTAACCTTAAATACCGCGCCAAGCAAAAATTTAAACACCTTTTAGCATAAATTAACAGCACTCACCGCGGCGAGCAGCTCGGGTAGCTACTGCATGGGTGAGAGCTTGTCTCACAAGAATAATCAATCGTCGATGGTGACAGTGAGGCCATCCCAGGCGAGGTGGACGCCGTCGGGCAGGGTGGGGTCGACATCGGCATGGAGGCCGATGTGGTGGCTCATGTGGGTGAGCCATGCGCGGCGGGGATTGATGCGCTTGATAAGAGCGAGACACTCGTCGAGGCTCATGTGGGAAGGGTGGTCGGCGAGGCGCAGGGCATTGATTACCAGCGTGTCGATACCTTTTATCTTTTCTATTGTAGACTCGGGCATGAGCTTGCAGTCGGTGACATAGGCGAGGTTGCCAATCTTGAAGCCTACGATGGGTAGGCGCAGGTGTAGCACCGGCAATGGGGTTATGACCTCGCCGTTAATCTCAAAGGGGGTGTCGGGGTCAATCTCATGAAGCTTGAATGATGGCACGCCTGGTATTGGCTTCTCGGCAAAGCAATAGGGCACCCGCTGGCGCAGGTCACGCGCTACATCGCTCTTGCAGTAGACGGGGAAGCCATTGACCGCATAGCAATAGGGGCGCAGGTCATCGACTCCACCCAGGTGGTCATAGTGGGTGTGGGTCACCAGCAGGGCATCGAGCCTTGGCGATCCCATTGCAAGCATCTGCTCCCTGAAGTCGGGCCCGCAGTCGATGAGAAATGCCCCGCGCGAGGTCTCGACAAGGGCCGATGCCCGACGACGGCGGTCGCGGGGGTCGGTAGAGGTACACACGGGACAATTACACATTATCTGGGGCACTCCGGTGGAGGTGCCGGTTCCAAGCAAGGTAAGCTTCATAGGGAGCAGTTAAAAGGTTTTTATTAAAATAAAAAACGGTTCAGAGCTTGAATTGTTTCAGGATGCCGTCTTCAAATCTCAAAGAAACACCGCTGTCATACATCCATATCTCCAGTATATACCCGCCGGTGTTGGTGGTCTTGACATCGACCGGGGGGCCTGCGGCAAGACGACACTCCCGGCGTGTCATCCCCTCGGACACGCGATTGTTGGCGATGAGTGTCCACACATCATCCTTTATGTCATTGTAGCGTGAGCGAGGGTTCTCAATCGAGAAGAGGGTGCCAAACGTGCGCTTGGAGCCGGCTTCGCCCCCCACGGTCATGTAGACCATGCTGGTGACACCGTTGCCTTCATCCATCTCTATCGACACGGGGTAGATATCGTTGCCGGGCTTGACAGCCGAGACCGAGACCGGGATAAACTTAGGACGGCGGGAGTTGCTGCCATCGGGCAAGTAGCGGTCGGCTACGAGCACATATAGCTGCCTGCCTGCAAGCTTTTCGCGTGTAGCGGCTATGAGGCTCTCCTCAATGGTGAAGGGGATGTCAACACGACTACGGGAACTCACCTCGCCGAGCGAGAGATTGAGAGGATAGACCACCTCATCGCCTCGGGATGTGAGGAAACTGAGCTTGGTGATCTTGCCGCCGAGCGGCGAGATATCTTCCCGAGCCTCGATAAAGGAGAGATAGTCTCCGGCAATGGTATAGTCGGGGGCTGTGGCTCCCAGGAGCACTTTCAGGCGGTCGTCGACAACATAAAACCGCTTGCCGGCTTTCCAGTCGCCGAGCTGCTCGGGGAGGATGTCGGCCACAAGCAGCTCCTCGGGGGTGAGTGTACCCACTTGTCGCTTGACATCGTTATAGGTGATGCGGGCAGTGGAGTCAATGCCGGTGCCACACGAGATGAGCACCGGCACGACTGCCATTGACAATATGTATCTTATCGATTTTATCACTTGGGCTGACGGCCGAGATTTTTGAAGATAAACGAGTAGATGTCGGTATACTCGTCGATCACCTTGGCGATGGGCTTGCCGGCGCCGTGTCCGGCCTTGGAGTCGATGCGGATCAGCTTGGGAGCGTCGCCGGTATCGGCGGCCTGGAGCGCTGCGGCATACTTGAACGAGTGGGCGGGCACCACGCGGTCGTCATGGTCGGCGGTGGTGACCATGATGGCGGGATAGGGGGTGCCGTCGTTCTTGATGTTGTGGGCGGGGGAGTAGTCGAGCAGATACTTGGCCATCTCGGGCGAGTCGGCGATGTGCCGTAGTCCGCAAGCCCAGTTCCAGCCGATGGTGAAGAGGTGATAGCGCATCATGTCCATCACGCCCACGCGGGGAATGGCCACCTTGAACAGGTCGGGGCGCATGTTGACGGTGGCGCCCACGAGCAGACCGCCGTTGCTGCCGCCCTCGATGACAAGGTTTTCAGGAGTAGTCCAGCCCTGATTGACCATGTATTCACCGGCGCTGATGAAGTCGTTGAACACGTTGAGCTTCTTCTGCTTGGTGCCGGCCTGATGCCACTCCTCGCCATACTCGGCGCCGCCGCGCAGGTTGGCCTGGGCATAGATGCCTCCATTCTCGAGCCACAACAGTCGCTGGGCCGAGAACGAGGGAGGAAGCGACACGTTGAAACCACCGTAGCCATAGAGATACACCGGGTTGGTGCCATCTTTCTTGAGGCCTTTTTTATAGGTGAGATACATGGGCACCTTGGTACCGTCACTCGAGGGATAAAACACCTGCTCGGTCACATAGTCGTCAAAGTTGACACCCTTGATTTCGGGGGTGGTCACCTGAGTGCTCTTTCCCTTCTTGACATCATATTTGAAGCCGGTGGCGGGATAGGTAAATGAGGTGAAGGTATAGAACACGTCATCATATTTTGGATTGGCGACAACTCCGGCCGAGCCATAGGTGGGGAGCTGAATCTCGCTGAGACGCTTCCCGGTCTTGGGGTTGTGGACAAAGAGGCGGGTGTGGGCATCCTCCTCATAGTTGAGTATCATCTTGTCTTTGGTAAAGTTGACGCCCATGAGCACGCCTTTATCCTCGGGGATAAACTCGGTCCAAAACTCTTTCTGAGGCTTCTTGACATCGGCCACCATCAGGCGGTAGCGGGGCGCCCCCCAAGAGGTGAGGATATAAATTTTACCATCGCGTATATCGACGATGTTGAGGGGGTCATTCTGGGTAGGCTCTATTGTCACCCATTGGGCTGCGGCATCCTTGAGACTCTTGATGTGGAGCGAGTTGCCGTTACCCTCGCCACTGCCCATGATGACGATATAGTCTTGAGACTCAGGCACCCATGCGCTGTGGAAGTGGAGAGGCTTCTCCTTGTTTTCATATACTACCACATCCTCGCTCTGGGGAGTGCCGAGCTTGTGATAGTAGACCTTGTGATACTCGTTGGCGTTGGAAAATTCCTTGCCGGCATCGGGACGGTCATAGGCGCTGTAATAGAAGCCGTTACCGGCCCACTGGGCATCGGTAAACTTGGCCCACTCGATGTGGTCATTGAGCAGCTTGCGGGTGTTGGTATCCATGACATAGATTTCAACCCAGTCAGAGCCGCTGCGCGAGATTGTATAGGCAGTATACCGGCCATCGGCACTCATGGTGTAGCCCTTGAGAGCCACCGTGCCGTCATCGCTCAGAGTGTTGGGGTCGATAAACAGCTCGGGGGTGCCACCGGGACGGTCGGTGCGGTAGATTACCGACTGGTTCTGGAGGCCATCGTTTTCGCTATAATAATATTTGCCGTCATTATCGCGGTAGGGAATACCACGCTTGCGGTAGTTGTTGAGCTCAGTGAGACGGTTGTGGATTTTGTCACGGAAAGGTATCTGACCGAGATAATAGTTGGTGACAGCGTTTTCGGCAATCACCCAGTCGAGGGTGGCGCGGGCGGTGTCATTCTCGAGCGGACGATAGGGGTCATCGACGCTCATGCCGAAATATTCATCGACAGTGTTGTCACTTGGAGCCACTGGATAGGGCGAGTGATATTTAGCTTGCATGTTGAATGTCATTGCTAAAACAACGGTGGGTAAAAGGAGATGTTTCATCTATGATTGATTTATTTTTTAACAGTTGCGGCTTTCTGATTGAGAATGAGCTTGTCGAGAAACCTCAGCTGGTCATTATAAAAATTGCTCTTGCCGGGGTGGTTGACGCTGAGATTGTGGATAATCTCGCGGGCCTTCTCATATTTTTTCTGCTTGATATAAATCTTGGCAAGGCTCTCGCTGAGCGATGAGCGGGAGTTAAAGTCGGGCACAGGATGATGTGGCTCGGGCTTGGGTGCCGGAGCCTCGAGAGGCTTCTCAGGGGCCGGTTCGACTGCAGGCGAGGGGGGCTCGATGGGCACTTCCTCGGGGAGCCGGTCAATTGCCTCGTCGCCCCGGCGCGAAGCGATGAAAGCATTGATGCGGTTAAGAGTCTCGTCACCCTCGGCTGCGGGAGACGCGGTGGCGGCATGCTCGTCGACGGCTTCCTTGGCCAGCATCTCGGCATAATCGGGGGTGGGGTTAAAAATGAGCTTTTCGAGGATATCGTTTTCGCGCTCGCTGCCCGAGCCATAGTTGTTGAGAAACACGTCGATGGCATCCTCGGTTGTAGGGGCATCGACACGCTCAGCGGGATAGAAGTTGAGCCACTTGTCGCTGTCATGGTCAACAAGGGCCATCATCGTCTCGGGGTCGCCGGCATTGAGCACAAGCATGGCCATGTAGCGGTCGCGCAGCTCGTCGCTGAGGAATGGATGCTTGTTGTCACGCTTGAGCAGCATGAGTGCCGGCAGCGTGAAAAAGGGGTATTCACGCGCTATCGAGTCGACCATCTCGGGGGTTACCCCGGCAGGGTCGTCATTAATCAGTAGATTTAAAAATTCATCGGCTTCTTTCATGGCAAAAATCAGGAGGATAGGTTACCAGTCACCGAGGGTGGCATTGAATATCAGATCAACAAGCTCTTTGGAAATCTGCTCACACAGCTCATCCTGCACGTCGGTGAGCATCTCTGAGCTGTCAAAGTCGCGGTAGGCACTGAATGTCTGGTCAAGGTCTTTGTTTTCCTGCCTGTTGTCGACATATTTCACTCTCACCTGGATAGTGAGGCGCGTGCGCGAGGCATAGGCATCCTCGGTCACAGCCTGGGGCGAGAGGTTGTAGCCGGTAATCTCGCCGCTGAGCTCGATGTCAGAGGCCCCGTCGGTGGTCTGCAAGCGGGTGTTGCGTGTGATATAGTCAAGAAGCTGGTTTTCAAATGTCTGCTGCAAAGGCGGATACACCAAGGCGGCGCGTATCGGAAAATCGCTCACATGGATTGTCTTGTAGACCTGATAGTCGATAACCGAGCCATTAAACGTGTAGCTTATGCAGCCTCCTGAGAGCACCGCAATGAGCGTGGCTACCACGGCAAGTGTGATTTGATTGTATATCTTAACGATTGATTTCATCATGTTTTGCTTTTTCTTTACGTTTAATGCGTCGGGCAAGTCTCCATGCGAGCATGGTGGAGATGAAGCTCTCGCGGCTTATGTGCTGCCCCTGACGCCCGTCGAGCACTCCGCCGTTGACAAGATAGCATTTCATCAATGCTTTCATCCCTTTCAACACCGGGGTCAATGGAGAGATGCTCTCCGCGTGGGCTGCGATGACACGGCTGCGTATCACGGCATGTCGCCGCTGGGTGGCGCGGTAGTGTCCCGGCGTGTCACACCGATAATGGAGGATGTCGCCATCAATATCCTCGGGCCTCACCGAGTCACGGAATATCACCTTTTCCCCAACGTCGCGCAGGTTCCAGTTGGCATACCGCTTATCAAAGAGGCGTATCTGCCTGTCGGGATACCACCCGCAATGTTTCACCGGATCTCCACAATAGAAATTGAGGCGGGAGAAACGGTAGACACGGTGACGCTCCATGCCCTCACGCTTCAGCTCCAAGAGCGAGGCCCGCAGAGCAGGCGACAACACCTCGTCGGCATCAATCGACAACACATAGGGATGGGAGGCAAGCGAGGTGGCATACTGACGCTGAACGCCAAATCCGGCAAACCGCCGAGTGGTAACCTTGCAACCATGCTCACGGCATATATCCACCGTTGCATCACTCGAGCAGGAGTCGATGACGATAATCTCGTCAGCGATACCCTCGAGCGAGTCGAGACACGCGCCGATGCGCGCCTCCTCGTTGTAAGTGATTATGGTTGCCGTAATTTTAGCCATTTAACTGCAAATTTAATAAAAAATTCATTTCCCCACGCCATCCCACAAAAAAAACACCCGAAAAAAATACCCGCCACGACCTTTTTCAGTGTGGCGGGCATTGAGCAATTTTTCAGTAGCAATTGATGTTATCTCACAACAATCTTATCGATGCCTCCTTTATATTTTATGACATAGACACCCTTGCGGGGGAATGTGAACCGTGCACCATCACCATAATACAGGCAACGCCCGCCAAGGTCATAAATCATGATATATACTCCGGGCGACGTGGTGAGTGTGTTGCCCAGCAACATGTAATCGACACCCGGCGATATTACACTCTCAATGCCGGTCGTGGGGTCACGCTCGAGTATCGTGCCAAAGTCCTTCCATTGGTCGGCCACAGAGTAACGTTTAGCCGAGCCATCAGGCACTATAAGCGCAATCTCGCTGCAATTGCATCCGTTAAACACCGTTGCACCCATTTCGATGCCCGATGGGTCAATCTTATTGACATAAACTTTTTCCAGACCTGTGCACTTATAGAATGCTGACAGCCCTATGGACGACACCGACAGCGGTATCTCAACCGACTTCACTTTGGAACAGAATGCCATCAGGTAACTGCCCAGTGATGACACATTATAGTCATCAACCATCGGGGGAATACCCACGCTGTCTCCAAGGGCACTGTAGTCAATGTCAACTGCAATTACCGTTGCATCCTCCTCAAGTGGCACATAGAAAATAGCATCGCGTTCAAACTTCTCGCTCATCCTCGGCAGCTCTACATAGCTTGTTGCCGTAAATTCAGGTGTCTCAGGCATCTGTGGCACATATATCACAAACTGGCGTTGTGCCATACCGACATCCTTGAGACTGATATTCGGATTTAGAGAATTGAATAATTTCTTTATCATGACACAACCTTTAAACGCATCCTTGCCTATCTCCTTGATGGTGGATGGCAAAGACAGTGAATAGCAACTTGAGTTGATAAATGCGCTGTCGCCAATCACGACATATCCCTCGGGTATTATTACAGAGACCGCCGATGAAGCTTTAAAAGCATTGGGAGAGATGCCGGTAACGTACACTCCCTCCACGCTCTGCTCAAGCACAATCTGCTTATTGTAAAGGGCACTGCTCCTTGCGTTGGTCACCACAAGCGAGGTGTGGTTGATGTCGGCCCAGTCATATTCAACGTTGTCTATCACAACAGGCATTTCGGGCTCAGGCATGTCAACTATCCTCACATAGCAGCTTGCCGACAACCCTTTACATGTGACAGTGATTGTGACATGCCCTGTTGAGATACCTGTCACCAGGCCGTTGGCATCAACGGTGGCTACCGACTCATCAGTCGAGGTCCACTCCATAGGACTGTCAAAATAGTCTTCAGGCTCGGCATTGCATCTGATTAGTGCTTTGTTGCCTTTCACGACTGAAATATCAGCGGGGGTAATGGTAATTGACGGGGCTACATCTTCAAGCTCGGTGATTGTACCGAAATCCATCCACTGAGGAGCTGCGCCATATTGCACGCCCGACCCGCGAGGCACCGTCAAGTTAGCATTGGCTACTTTCACGCCTTCAAACACGTTGGCACCCATCTCTATCGCCGACGGTGCCGGCTGTTTGAGCGTCACCTGCTTGAGAGAGGTGTTGTAGTAAAACGACCTCAAGCCAATGCTGCTGATTGATGATGGGAGAATGAGCTCCTTAAGTTTATTGTTGTAGAATGATGAATAGATGTTGAGCGACGTGACAGTGTAGATATTCTTACCGTCGGACACTTGTCGTGGTATATCCAGCACTGTTTCATTACCATAGGCCACATCTACGACATGACATTCAGTGTCACTGACTGGAATATAAATCACGCCATCTGACTCAAACCACCGGTCAAGGTGTGGATACACGGCATATTTGGCATCAATATACTTCTTTTCGCTGCCTTCAGGCATCTCTTTAACATAAATCACAAAATCGTTATAGCCCTTAAGATAGGCTGCCTCAAGGTCAAGCGATGATGGTGACTGGCAGAAAACTTTGCGTAGATAATTGCTTGTAAGGTAGAATGTGTGACTACCCAACTTGCGCACCGAGGCAGGAAGATAAATCGAGGCTGCCGAGCAGTTGTAAAATGCGCTGTCTCCTATTTCTTCAACATTATTACCCACTACTATGCGCCGCATCTTGCCTCGGGCTAACGCGTTCTTTCCAACTGAAGTCACTTTCAGGCCATCAATCTCAGGCAGTATCTCAATACTGGCATATTGAGTTGTCTTGCTGTCGTAACCCACTACCGCAAGACTCACCCTGTCATCATCGGTATAATCATAAATTATGCCTCCGAGGGTGACGGGAAACTCCCGGTCACTCCCTTTCAATACTGTCACTTCACAAGTGTCGGCTATCTCTCCATTGCCGGCCACTACCTTTGTGTTGCCCGGAGACACAGCTGTAACCACTCCTCCGGCATCAACTACGGCTATCTTTTCATCGAGCGACTGCCACATAATCTCCCCTACTACAGCGTCATCGGGAGTAATGGTGTAGCCAAGTTGACGAGTCTTCCCGGCCACAAGTTTGATGTCACTCTCAGTGAGGGTAATTGACGGAGCTGAAGGGCCTAAGTCGGCTTCCTCGATATTGATAAAGTCGCTCCATTGCGGGGTGCCGGCATAAGCAGTTGACGTGCCCACGGGGACTGTGAGCACACACTTGTCAAAGGGTACATTCTTAAATACCGTTGTCCCCATTTCGATTGCCGAAGGATTAGTCACAGCCGACTTGACTTTAACTAACTGGGAACAGCCATTGAAAGCATCAGATCCTATCTTGGTAATTGTTGAAGGCAGATTGAGTGCAGCGATACCGGAGGACATCTTCTGGAAATTATCACCTATCCGGTCTACCTTGAGTATATGTCCATCGTCGGCCTTTATCTCTGAAGGTATAACAACCTCGGCACCACTCACCAATTGTGATTCATAGTTGATGGCCACGCAAGCATCGTCGCTTGTGGGTACATAAATGATGCCATTTCTCTTTATCCTCTCAGCAAGGCGCGGCAACACCCTGAAGCGACTATCACTCACTGCCTCAGGCTGTTTAGACACATAAATCACACACATCGTTGTAGATGCGAGACCATAATTTTTCATCTCGGGCTTAAGTTCCGACTCCCACACTATGCGCTTAACGCCTATTGAGAAAACCTTGGGCGCAATATTTCTGACGCTTTGGGGGATGTTGACATATTGTATTCCCGAAGATGTGGCGAAGGCCTGATTTTCGATTGTCGTTATGGTCAAAGGCAAGTTAAGCGAGCGGGGAGCTTTTGAAGCGAATGCTTTTTCTCCAATAGTGGTTACCGGCACGCCATCAATGTTATCAGGGATGGTGGCAGCATAGATTAAGCCGGTTCCCACACCGGTGACTTTAAGCTCGGTCTCGCTTTCATCAACATAATCATAGAGCAAGCCATCATATTGACATGGGAAATCGCGCACCACTACATCTGAGACTTTAACCTTGCATGTAGCCGTGTAGCCTGATGATGTAACGGTGATGTTGGCCACACCATTGGTCACTGCTGTGACAACACCTTCAGCATCAACTATAGCTACACCGGGATTGTCACTTGTCATCTCAAACGGCCCCGTGAAAGCTGACCCGGGGACGCCGGTGGCTACCAGCAATGTCTTGTCACCGGGTCGCATGCTGAGCTTGCTGTCAGAGAGTAAGATACCCGGAGTGACGGCTTCCATCTCGACAATTTCCTTGAAATCTTTCCATTGCTCAGCATCCTGATATTGAGTGAGCGAGCCCGATGGCACATGTAATGTAACATGTGAGGCACTTGATATAAACACTTTATTATCGAGCACAATTTCGTCAGGTGACGATGCTTCACAGATAATATCAGTGAGCTTGTTCATATATCCAAAGGCATTAACGCCTATTTCCTTTATCGTAGCCGGGATGCTCACAGATGTCACGTTTGAGGCAAAGAAACAGAAGTAACTGCCTACTTTTTCAGGCACGTAAGAGTTGATGCCGTTGACCACCACAGGGGGCAACTCGACTTCAACAGCATTGTTGACCATGCGATAGTCAACTGCCTCACAGGTGTTGATGCCGGTGGGCACATACACTACATTATCCTTGACAAAAAGGCTTGACAGTTGCGAGACCACGCGGTAACGTCCCGGAGCAAAGGCCGGATTGTCAGGCATCTTGTCAACGTAGACCAAGCCTGATGAAGAAATTGTAATCTTGCCGGTGAAGTCACATTGATTGCCGGGAGCAATGAACAATTTGCGCACACCGGTGCAATTGATAGCCTTGTCACCCAGCTCGACGAGTGAGGCCGGGAGTGAAAGGGAATAGAGCGAAGTTCCTGATACAGCTCCCGCTTCAATGGTCGTCACCCCTTCAGGCACACTCACACCCTTGATACCGTTGGTAGTGCCCGTCATGGCTCCTTGAGCTATCGTAGTCACCGGGATACCGTCAATATTGTCGGGGATCTCAACATAGGCACCTGATTGGGTGTTGTTGCTGCCTGTGATTTTCAGGGCTTCCTTGCTGTTATCGACATAATCGTAGACAAAGGCTCCCTCGGTTGCCGGAAATTCGCGGGCCTGCAATGCTGCAACAGTGACAGTGCAGCTTGAGGTGACCCCTGATGCAGTGACCGTGACCACAGCCTTGCCCGGCTTGACGGCCTTGATTGTGCCACCGGCATCGACAGTAGCCACTAATGCATTGTCTGATGTCCATGATATACCGTTTACGACAGCTCCTGAAGGCAGTGTCTCGGTGTCGAGGGTCAGCGTTTCACCCACTTTCAGCGACACATTATCGGCAAGGATATTGACTGAGGGTGATACCTCAACCTCAGTTGTGGCCTCAAGCTGATTGGATGTTGTAACCTTAATCGTTGCTTTACCGAGCGATTTACCGGTAATTTTTCCAGAAATGTCGACATCGGCCACTGTTGCATCAGAAGTAGTCCATGTAAGTTGCAACTCACAAGGGTCAGGCTGAGTGACGGGGGCAAGTGCCACAGCACGCCCATAACCCAGTTGCATCGTTGATGGTAAGGATATCGACTCAGGATAAGGATAGCCGATGGCAATTTCAACCGGGTCACCAACTTTCATGTAGCCCATAGTGGGCAAAAGAGGGCTTTTTGAATATATCGAAAGCCACCAGTTTTTGGCCGAGAGGCTACTGCTCCATGGTATTTCCAGCTCAAAGTCTCTTCTCTCACCACCGGTAATCTCTATCGGCTCGGCTTGTTCTGAGATTGAAAAGATACCTTTCTGGCTTTCATCAGTCAATCCGGCATATATGAAATTGCTGAATGTTCCCTCACCATCGTTATAAAGCGTGAAGGCTATCTTGACGGGCTTGTTAACTATCGTCCTGTCCACCACCCTGAGGTTTTCAACCTTGGGCATGTTCTCATTGCTTGTAGGTGGATCTTGAGTCAGATGCACCTGCCCGCCTGCCACTGTCATTGTGTAACGGGGGTGATAGGTCTGCTTTACAGGTATTTCTTTTATTTCATCATCATAATCGATATAACCCGGTGCCACAGTGTAGACACCATCGGCAATATCGACAGGCACTGTGAAAGAGCCCTTGCACACCTTGGTAGCATCTACGGCTACATCATTAACGGTCATTGAGCCTGCGAGAATCTCTCCACCCCCGTCCCGGGCTATTATCATCCCTACAGTAGCCGACTGTGGGTAGCAAGCCATATTTCTGAGCTTAAAGCTATAACTTAGACTTATGCCGACTGTTATATCTCCCGCGGGAATGGAGATTGCCGGCTCGCTGTCGATGCCCCAAGAGGAATATTTCTGGCCCGGCAGATAGTCGCGCGTCATACCTCCCACTATCGCCTGATTAAAAAAGAAGCCTGAATTAGAGCCACCACCTATCCCCTGCTCATAGGGGTTGAGCGTTGTCAATAGAAAATAGCCGTCACTTTTTCCACCCCAGCCCCAGTTGATGTGGAAATAGCCGTCGCTACTGTATCCATCACACACAAATTCGTGACCCCCACCAGTGCTTGTACCACAATAGAGTATGGGGCCTACCTTTGAAAGCTGATCATACACAATATCTTCCCACTGAGAGATACTGTAATAATCACGTGACACATTAGTGATGTGGGAGTCATATTTGAAATATTTATTGAGTGCTTTAAACACCTTTGTACCCGAAGCTCCACTTGACGATGAACTATAGTCCATATCAACAGCTACGCCACAAGCACTCATAAGTGTTGCGACGGCATCCTTCTGAGCCTCGGTTGCTGTATCATCATAGCTCGAGAGCATATTTTCCCAGTCAAAGGTCGTAGACCCAAAGTCAAATGCCACGCTGATATTATTCCAGGCATACGAGTTATAGCCCTCCCCTCGGTCGGGCCACCGGTGATAGTTCATTACCTGAGCCATCGCTGTTGCCACACACCCGGTCACAACCTGCTTGCCGGTGACGGGATCAATGGGACATTTGATGTTATAGGGGGCACTCTGGTCCCAGAAAGTGGTGACCATCGGTGAGATTGGTTCACGCTGAGGTCGCTGATAATCGGCAGCTGTACGGGCCTTATATCCACTTGATCGAATATAGTCAATCTCATCACTATACTCCATGAGCCATGCTTCCATATTTGATGGCATATCATCGGGATCGAAGCTCCCCGAGGTGACATACCCCAGTAGTGGTGCAACTTCACTTTCAGCCGACACAAGCATATATCCTCCCCCCGGGGAGTCAAATGCATAGATAGTGGCCTGTCGCGTTGAGACGGAAAGAAATGTGTGTGAGAGACGAGGTGTGTTACTGTTCATCGCTTTGACTTGACGAGGAGCATCGGTACTAATTCTAAGCAATGCCACCTCTGGAGACAGCACGGCTGCATCAACGTTCGTTGTTATGGAAAATACGGCGATAACACCCATTATCCATCTTTTGGGAAGTACAATCATCCGGTTACTTTTATTGGTTTATATTAGCGGGTTATTTGATGAAAGTTGATGAGGGAACAACGATTATGTGGTGTGTGTGGCGGGGATGTGTGTATGGTAGCATCGTTGTCACACGTCTTGAAGTGTGACGGTGTCGTGAGTGGGGTGGAGGTTTCACAGTATGGGCGCTATACACCTGGAATGGGCAGTCAGCGCTACATCATCGTGAGTGACATATCGTTTATTCCTGATGCAGACAAAGATAATGATTATTTTTTTGTTATTGACAACAATATACAATTATTTTTTAGCTTTTATTCCACCAATCTATTCTTTAGGCCTTTGAAGACCTTGTGCTGCACCCAGAGTGCCGCGCCGATGACGGCGATGCCGGTGACTACCCAGGTGATGGGATAGATTGTGAGCAGCATCTCAAAGGTGTTGTCAATCTTGGGGAACACTCCTACCCAGCCCAGACGCAGCACACAGGTGCCAAAGATGGTGAGCAACATCGGGGTGACTGAGTAACCGAGACCGCGCATGTAGCTGCCCGAAATCTCGTAGGTGCTGGCAATGCACTGAAACACGAGCACTGTGTGGAAGCGCTCGATGGCATATTTAACTACCTGGGGGTCGGTAGTGAAGAGGCTCAGGCACGCTTCGCCATTCCACACGATGAGGAAATTGGCCACGCCGCATATCGCGATGCTGTAGAGCATACATATCCTCACCACGCGCTTGCAACGGTCGGCATAACCGGCACCATAGTTCTGGCCGGTGAAGGCAATTGTGGCCTGGGAAAAGGCTGCGACTATGAAGTAGCAATAAGCTTCATAAGTCAACGCTGTGGCCGACCCGGCGATGGCGTCGGCTCCAAATTTGTTGATGGCCGACTGGATGAAGATGTTGGAAATGGAAAATACCATGCCCTGCAACCCGGCAGGAATACCAATCTGGAGCATCTTCTTGAAATCAGGGCGAGACAACTCCCACCGCTTTAGTGACAGGGTGACAGGCGCGGGCTCGTGCAACAGAAACCACACCATGATACCGGCATTGAAGGCATTGGCAATCACTGTAGCCCATGCCACTCCGGCAACTCCCCACCCAAAAACACCGACAAACACCCAGTCAAGCACCAGGTTGATGCCGGTGGCTATCAGTAGCGAGTAAAACGGCCGGCGAGTGTCGCCCACGCTCCTCATGATTGCCGAGCCAAAGTTATAGATCATGATAAACGGCATGCCGCAGAAGTAGATGCGCAGATATTCAGCGGCAAGCTCGAGCACATCGGGGGGCGCACTCATGGCCTCGAGGATGGGACGGGCAAGAGTGGTGCCAAGTGTGAGCAATATTCCACCCGAGAGCAGTGACACTATCATCACGGTCGATACCGACCGTTTCACGGCATCAAAATAACGTTGCCCGATATAGGTGGCTATGACAACATTGGCACCTACTGCGATACCAAGAAAAAGATTGACGAGGATACTGATTACCGGGCCATTGCTGCCTACAGCAGCAATGGCGAGACTTGTAGAGTAACGCCCAATGACTGCGACATCGACTGCATTAAACGACTGCTGGAGGATGCCGCTCGCAATCAATGGCAGGGCAAACACCAATATTTTCCCGGCCAACGGGCCGTGAAGCATATCTACCTGATTGCGCGATTCCTGACGTTTTTCCATATAATCAATTTTCCCGCGAAATTACACATTTTTTATTTCACATCACCAACTCGCCCATTGTTTTAACGATTGGACAAGTTAACATTGTTTTGTGAAATTTAATTAATTAACATTTATTAAACATGATGGCATAACAACAGCAACCCATTTGTTAAATTTATTAACTTTTTATAGTCAAAATCTCGACCCTGTGTCAAGATTCAATCAGAATTTTTAATTCTCGCTGCCTCAAATCAAGCGGAAAAACAGTTCTTCCACCTGAAAATCAACCAATTATAATTAATAAAAGATGTCTTGCCAACGAAACCCTAAAAAATCCTGTATATCCGCTTATTACCATATACGCCATGACTGCATCCCATATCGATAGCTTTAAGCCCCCCCAAAAAATAATGAACTGAGAAAAACATTCCACCATTGGGATGAATGTGGAAGATTATCCCGATTGTGACGATTGTGACGATTGTGACTTTCACAAAAAAACAAGATTTTGGCAGAATGAAAAATTATAACTATTTTTGCGAGTAATATCTTTGTCAATGAAACAAGAGAAGATAGAATTAACTACCCGGGGCAACGTGGAGCTTCCACAGCTCGACCGAGCCGGGCTTGATGACTGGATTGAAAAAGTCATCACCAACCATGGAAAAATCCTTGGTTCACTCGTCTATATTTTCTGCGATGACGACACTATTATTGATGTCAACCGCGAGTTTCTCAACCATGATTATTACACCGACATCATCACCTTTGACTACTGCCGCGGGCAGCTCGTCAGAGGCGACATGTTTATCTCGCTTGACACTGTCAAATCCAACGCTGAGATGCTCGGCGTGCCCTACGGGCGTGAACTCCGCAGGGTGATTATCCACGGGGTGCTTCACCTGTGTGGTATCAACGACAAGGACCCCGGCGAGCGCGAGATAATGGAAGCCCATGAAAATGAGGCACTCGCTCTGCTCGAAAACATATAATCATTTGATATTCAAATAATTAATGAACTTCAACTATGATGTAATAGTGATTGGTGCAGGCCATGCCGGGTGTGAGGCAGCCCATGCTGCGGCCACACTCGGAGCATCGACATTACTTATCACTATCGACATGAACAAGATTGCCCAGATGAGCTGCAACCCTGCTGTGGGCGGCATCGCCAAGGGGCAGATTGTGAGAGAGATCGACGCGCTGGGCGGCATGATGGGTATAGTCACCGACCGCACGGCCATACAATTCCGCATGCTCAACCGCTCCAAAGGACCGGCCATGTGGAGCCCCCGCGCGCAGAGCGACCGCATGAAATTTTCCCAGACTTGGCGTGAAATTCTTGAAAACACTCCGGGCCTGTTTATGTGGCAAGACAGCGTCAACTCGCTCATCATCGACAATGGCAAGGTGACAGGTGTCAAGACTGCACTCAACGTAGAGTTTAAAGCCAAGACTGTGGTATTGACAGCAGGAACTTTTCTCAACGGACTCATGCATGTGGGGCCCGTCAAGATTGAAGGTGGTCGCGTGGCCGAGCCGGCTTCTACCGGCATCACCGAGCAACTGGTTGAAATGGGACTTGAAATCGACCGCATGAAAACGGGCACGCCGGTGCGCATCGATGGTCGCTCGGTCGACTTTTCCCTCGCCAATATCCAGGAGGGTGACGATGACTATCACAAATTCAGCTACCTCCCCGGGGTGAAACGCAAATTAAATCAGCGACCTTGCTTCACCATCTACACCAATCCAGAGACCCACGATGTGTTGCGCCGTGGACTACCCGACTCGCCACTCTACAACGGCCAGATTCAGAGCATCGGCCCGCGCTATTGCCCGAGCATCGAGACCAAGATTGTGACCTTTCCCGACAAAACCGAGCATCAGCTTTTCCTCGAGCCCGAGGGAGAAACCACTCAGGAATATTACCTCAATGGGTTCTCATCATCACTACCGCTCGACATTCAGGTAGAGGCCCTTCACTCGATACCGGCCCTGCGCGATGTGCACCTGTATCGTCCGGGCTACGCTATCGAATATGATTTCTTTGATCCCCGACAACTACGTCACACCCTTGAGACAAAACCTGTGGAAGGGCTCTATTTTGCAGGTCAGGTCAATGGCACCACAGGATATGAAGAGGCCGCCGGTCAAGGGCTCATAGCCGGCATCAACGCTGCGCTGAAGTGTCAAAATAAGGGCGAGTTCACCCTCGGACGCGACCAAGCCTACATCGGTGTACTCATCGACGATCTCGTCACCAAGGGTGTAGATGAGCCCTATCGCATGTTTACATCCCGCGCCGAGTATCGCATCCTTCTCAGGCAAGATGACGCCGATATGAGGCTCACCCCCCTGGCTCATGAGATAGGCCTTGCAAGCGACGAGCGCCATAATCTCATGCTCACCAAGCGCACCCAGCGTGACAGCCTGATTGATTTTGCCCGCACCTTCTCAGTTAAGCCCGGGATAATCAACCCGTGGTTACAGCTGCAAGGCACCACCCCGCTGAAGCAGGGGGTGAAGCTCATCGACCTCATATTGAGACCCGGCCTCACCATCGGAAAATTGCGCGAAGCCATCCAGCCCCTCGACGACTTCATCAACAAAAACATCGAGGAAGCACGCCGTGACGAGATTATCGAAGCTGCCGAAATTTTACTCAAATATCAAGGCTATATCGACCGCGAACGTCAGCTTGCCGACAAAATGCTCAGGCTCGACAATCTTAAGCTGAAAGGCAAACTCAGGTATGCCGACATCAAACAACTCTCGACCGAGGCTCGACAAAAACTCGAGCGCATCGACCCCGAGACCATCGCTCAAGCATCACGCATCCCCGGCATCTCTCCCGCCGACATAAACATATTATTACTGCTTTTGGGGCGATGATTGTTCCACGTGGAACATTGCAAAACAAAAATAATCAAGCTCAAAACAAAACTAAATAAATAATCATGGAATACATCAAATCAAAAATTCGCGACGTGCAGGATTTTCCCACAAAGGGTGTCCTCTTTAAAGACCTCACAACAGCATTCAAGGACCCACGTGCACTTCACATCATAGGTTGGGACCTCTCACAAATTTACCGCGATAAAGGAGTGACTAAGGTTGTAGGGATCGAGTCTCGTGGCTTTATCGGAGGCTCAATACTGGCCTTTGAACTTGGAGCAGGCTTTGTCCCGGCCCGCAAGCCCGGAAAATTACCCGCCGATACCATACAGGTTTCTTATGACAAAGAATATGGCAAAGACACCATAGAGATACACCGAGATGCTATCACTGAAGATGACATCGTTGTAATCCATGACGATGTGCTGGCTACAGGCGGCACAATGGCTGCTGCTTATAATCTTGTAAAAAGCATGAACCCAAAAAAGATTTACATTAACTTCATCATTGAGCTATCAGCTCTCGACGGACGCAAAAATCTCCCAACAGATGTCGATGTAACATCGCTGATAACCTACTAAAATAAAAAAAATAATCTACGCAGTGGCAGGCCGGTAAAACAAAGGCATTGCCACTGCGTTATTATTATATTATAATTATGTAATAACATATAGTTTAATTAAACAATAAAACAAAATACCGTGGCCAAGCATCTAAAAAGTAAATCAGAAGCTCTTGCCGAGAAAATATCAATATTGCCCGACACACCCGGCGTTTACATGTACTATAACGCTGAGGGCACAGTCATATATGTAGGCAAAGCCAAAAATCTAAAACGCCGCGTATCATCATACTTCAACCGCACACATGAATCGCGGCGCACCAATCTGCTTGTTAGCGCCATCCGCGACATGAAATATATAGTGGTTCCAACCGAGCAGGATGCACTCAACCTTGAAAACTCAATGATCAAGGAATATCAACCACGGTATAACGTTTTGCTTAAAGATGACAAATCATATCCCTGGATATGCGTCACCAATGAACCCTACCCTCAGATATTCCTCACTCGACAGAGACAACGCAACGGCGCCAAATATTATGGTCCATACACCAATGTATCGTCGGCAAGAGCCGTTCTCAATCTCATAAGAGACCTCTACCCTATTAGATCATGCCGACACAACATTACCCAAGATTACATAGATAAGGGGAAAGGAAGATTATGCCTCGAGTATCACCTTAAACGATGTAGCGGATGCTGCCTGGGCTACATATCAACAGGAGAATACACTCTCGAAATAAATAATATCAAGCAAATATTGCGCGGAGACACAGCAACACTTATGAATTATCTTAAAGATGAGATGACTAAGCTTGCCGGCGAACTGAGATTTGAAGAGGCGCAGGTTTTGAAAGAAAAATATGACCTTATAGCCAACTACCACTCACGCAGCGTGATTGTAAGCCAGACGATAGAAAGCATCGATGTGATAGGCTATGACGAGGGTGACCGCGAATTTTTCATCAACTATATGCATGTGAGACACGGTGCGATTGTATCATCAATTACCCTTGAATACAAGAAAAAGCTTGACGAAAGTATAGCCGAACTCATCCCACTGGCAATGAGTGAGATTTCCAATAAACTCGGCACAAAATTCAAAGAAGTAATCGTTCCTGTTGACCCCGACATAGAGCTTGAGGGGGTAACGTTTATCGTCCCTCAACGCGGCGATAAAGCCAAACTGCTTGAGGTATCATCCAAAAATGCACGTCAACACAAAATTGACATGCTTAAGCAGATGGAAAAAAAAGACCCCGAGCAGCGCACCAATCGATTACTTGAAAGAATGAAAGCCGACTTCAGGTTAAACGAGCTGCCACGACATATCGAGTGCTTTGACAACTCAAATATTCAAGGCACCAATCCTGTTGCATCATGTGTGGTCTTTAAAAACGGTAAACCATCAAAACGCGACTACCGTCATTTCAACATTAAGACAGTGGTGGGTCCCGACGACTTTGCTTCGATGAAAGAGGTGCTGACACGACGCTACTCACGTCTCGTCAACGAAGGTGAGAGCCTGCCACAGCTCATCGTAGTCGACGGCGGAAAAGGGCAGCTGAGCGCCGCCGTTGAGGCTCTTGACAACATGGGATTGAGAGGAGTAATAGCTGTCGTAGGTATCGCCAAGCGACTCGAAGAAATATATTTCCCCGGCGACAGCATCCCACTATATATCGACAAAAACAGCGAGACACTGAGAGTGGTACAACACTTGCGCGACGAAGCCCACCGTTTCGGTATCACCCACCACCGCAACCGCCGGTCGAAGAGCCAGACAGTTTCCCAACTCGATTCAATACCGGGAATAGGTGAAAAAACGAGAAATGTACTACTCACCCGATTTAAGAGCGTAAAACGCATCAAAGAGGCTGATTTAGAGGAAATTGCATCGGTCATAGGCCCGGCGAAAGCATCTATAGTTTACAACGCCTTGAATTAACATATTTTTACAGTCATTGCCCGTAAGAATTACAGTGGTGCATGGATTAAAAGCGCTTTAGAGCTTGCCCCCTAATATATGATAACGCCGGGATGTCAACGTTAACATATATTAGGGGGCAGGCTCTAAACCATGTCCAGAAGATTATGGTTTTAATTAAGTGAATTAAATTTGGAGGAAACATGCAATTTAGTTAATTTTGTTAACTGAATTGAAAAGACCTTGCATCCATAAAAACGCAGATAATATGGCAAAGACAATCAAGTTACTCGAGCCCGACTTCAATGAGGGGCTTACCGTGAAAGAGGCATTGAGCCGCAGAAGCTCAAGCCGCGAGTTTGCATCAGCCCCACTGTCACTAAAAAATCTTTCAGAAATAATGTGGGCAGCCTATGGCGTAAACCGTCCCGACGGTCACCGCACAGTGCCGGCCGCATGGGGCATTTACGGCCTCGACATCTATGCCGTTGTTGCCGACGGTATATATAAATACAACCCCGAGAGTCATGAGCTCGAACTTGTGAAAGAGGGTGACCATCGCCATTGCTGCGGAATGCAGGAATTTGTCTACGCAGCGCCGCTCAATCTTATATGGATGGCCGACTATAGCCGCATGCATCTTGATGATACAACATTTGAACCAATGCTTCAAGAAATGCTACCCGTCATCACAGCACTCGACAGCGGTGCAGGCTGTGAAAACGTGTATCTTTATGCCGCAAGCGAGGGGCTCAACATCGTCGAGCGAGTGCTCATCGATGAAGATGCATTCAAAAAAGCAGCCTCTCTGGGCGACAACATGCACTTTGTAGTGGCTCAAACGATAGGCTATAGACCCTGACCTCTCCCCTCCCCTATCGGCTTAAAAAAGGTAAAAAATGAGACTGGTAATACAACGGGTGAAATCAGCGTCGGTCACAATCGCCGGAGAGTTACACAACAGCATAGGCCCGGGCCTCATGGTGCTTGTAGGTGTAGAAAACGGCGATACCACCGAGGATATGAAATGGCTCGTAGCCAAGACTGCAGCAATGCGCATCTTTCCTGACGATAACGGCGTCATGAACCTGCCGGTAACATCGGTGGAAGGTGGAGAAATACTTGCTGTGAGCCAATTTACACTCACAGCCTCTACACGCAAGGGGAACCGCCCGAGCTACATCCGTGCAGCAGGCCACGAGCTGGCGGTAGACCTGTATGAGCAATATTGCGAAGAGTTAGGCAAGACTACAGGCCTGCCGGTGAAGCGCGGAGTGTTTGGCGCCGACATGCAGGTTGCTCTCGTCAACGACGGGCCGGTTACGATAATAGTAGACTCCAAACTGAGAGAATGAACGACATCGACCAAAAAGATATAACCCTGAGCGGGATGCAGCAGCAGGTCGACCAATGGATCAGAACCATTGGCGTGCGCTACTTCTCCCCTCTCACCAATATGGCGATACTTGCCGAGGAGACCGGGGAAGTGGCTCGCATAATGGCACGACAATATGGCGACCAATCGGTTAAAGAGGGTGAGAAATTAGACCTCGCCGACGAGCTTGCCGACATCTTGTGGGTGACCGTCGCAATCGCCAACCAGACCGACGTAGATCTCACCGAGGCATTCAAACGCAACCTCGCCAAAAAGACCATGCGCGATGCCACCCGCCATTGCAACAACTCAAAACTGAAATAACAATAAATACAAAAAAATAGATTAATCATGGCAGACAAGTACAATGACGCAATCAACGCGAGCCGAGTGCTCAGCGACGATCAGAAAGTAAAAGAAGCAGTTGAAAAAATCTTAGCCGAGCACTTGGAGGAGAACCGCCGTCCCGAGGTGCTGAAGACACTCTTTAACTCCATCGACCTGACCACGCTCAAGTCAACCGACTCACAGCAGTCGGTAGCCAACTTCACCGAGCATGTTAACGCATTTGAGGAAGAATATGGCGACCTCCCCAACGTTGCAGCAATATGCGTTTACCCTTGCTTCACCCCCATTGTGCGCACAGTGCTCGACGTCTCATCAGTCGATATCGCAGCAGTGTCGGGTTGCTTTCCCTCATCCCAGACATTCCCCGAGGTAAAGGTAGCCGAGACAGCACTCGCAGTAGAGGGTGGCGCCGATGAAATCGACATCGTTCTCAACCTCGGCAACTTCTTTGACAAAGACTACCAGGAAGTGTGTGACGAGATTACCGAGCTCAAGCATGCATGCCGCAACGCGCGTCTCAAAGTAATCCTCGAGACAGGAGCACTCAAGACCGCAGAAAACATCAAGAAGGCATCAATTCTGGCTATGTATTCAGGTGCCGACTTCCTCAAAACCTCTACCGGAAAGGAATATCCCGGTGCATCACTCGAGGCAGCCTATGTCATGGCACAGTGCATCAAGGAATATTACGAGAAATATGACCGCATGGTAGGCTTCAAGTGTTCAGGCGGAGTATCTACCACCGATGACGCACTCAAATATTACACCATCATCAAAGAAGTGCTCGGTGAAAAATGGGTTGCCGACAATGAATACTTCCGCATCGGTGCAAGCCGTCTCGCCAACAATCTGCTGAGCGACATCATCGGCGAGGAAGTGAAATTCTTCTAAGAAACTGTTTCTTAGAGCCTGTACCATATTATATATCCAGGTTTCCAAAAAATCCCATGTGAAAAAGCAATTTCATGAATTGGGCGAAAGAAAAAAATTTGCTCAATTCATGAAATTTTTGTTTTTTTGTAAACAAAAACTGAATTAATATGAAATATTGGTTAATGATCGACAACAGGCGAGTGGGCCCCCTGACATTTGACGAGCTTGCTGCGATAGCACTGACAGCCGACATACCGGTGTGGCACGACGGGCTACCCGACTGGACTATCTGCGGTGAGCTCCCCGAGCTTGCCTACAGATTTCGTCGCCCTACACCCCCACCCCCACCATCGGTATCAGAAAACATCAGGCCACCACAACCACCGATAGTTGCAGAGCCTGAGCCGGTGGCCGAAACAATCATCGAGGCGACAGTGACACGCGAGTCTGAGCCGTGTCCGCCCACCTACATGGCTTGGAGCATCGTCGCCACCGTATTGTGTTGCTTGCCCATCGGTATCGTGGGTATTATCTTCGCATCAAAAGTCACTACAGCGTGGCGCATGGGCGACCTCAAGAATGCCGAGAAATATTCAGAGTGGACCCAATGGTGCATCATCCTGTCAATATCACTTGGGCTGCTGATGTCACCTATACAGATGATGATAGGGATGATATGACACAAGCCCTCAAGTGGACGCTGATTGGGACCGGCACAGTGGTGTTTATAATAGTATATGGGATGTTTGACCCCGCATCCGGATATTTTCCGCGCTGCTTTTTCAAGACCGTCACCGGTTATGACTGCCCGGGGTGTGGGTCACAACGCGCCATCCACGCCATGCTCAACGGCCATTTTGCCGAGGCATGGCACTACAACGCCCTGATGATACTGTCCATCCCGCTTGTGGCTCTGCTGGTGATGAGCCGTATTTATGCCGGCAAAATGCCGCGACTGTTCATGACACTGCGGTCATCGACCATCAGCTACCTGCTCATCATTGTAGTGCTGACGTGGTGGATTGTGCGCAACATCATTTGAAACGCGGGTATTTTTCAGCTAAAAAGGGTGTCAAAGCCTCCGAAAATGGCGCAATAAAGACCAATCCACTGGTCAAAAAGAAGAAAAATCACTTTATTTGAAATTTTTTTTCAAAAATACTTGCACGGTATCTGAAAAGTCCCTACCTTTGCATCGCAAATCAGAAAAATACTGATTGTCTCCGCCACAAGAGAGTGGTTAAAAGGTGTGGTAGTTCAGCTGGTTAGAATACCTGCCTGTCACGCAGGGGGTCGCGGGTTCGAGTCCCGTCCATACCGCTGAGGAGAGAGGAGAATGAGTAATTGTTAAACTTCGGTTTACGTTACTCATTCTTTTTTTGTTAAATTTCGTATAGGTAAAACTGGTCAATGTAAAGCTTACCTCAGTGCAGGAAATAAAAGATACAGTTCAAGAGATTTTTGCAACAGAGATTTTGAAGTAATAAAATTTCTCGGCGAAATGCGACACCGAAATTTACTAATATCATGAAACCGGTTACAACGTTATTGACAGTGACTGTGAGCAAAAAATAGCTTATGAGAGGGCAAGGAGATCGCAAATATTAAATTCTCGCGGGGTTTAGGCAATTCAAATGTTAATTCTTGTGGCGAAATTGAAAAAGTTTTCTATAGTTATATTGTTTATTCATAAATAAATTTTATCTTTGCCATGTTGAAATCTTAAAATATTAATTTTTGAGAAAGTAAATTTAGCATCTCCATCCGTATAGAGATGCCTCTTTACCTGCAAAAAAACCACTGATTATTACTTAAACAATTTTTTCCCTATGAAACGATGCTTTTTACTTTTAGCCTTCTTGTGCATGCTGATGGGCTACATGGATTGTCATGCCCAGGAAGCTGCCTCGGGGGACAAGAAGAAGTTTTATATCGAGATTGTAGGCGAAGTCAACAATATCAACCGCAGCCTCCAGGTGAGCCTCAATCTCGGGAAGATACTGTCGACACGCACCGGGCTGTCGGAAGCCGACCTTAACCGCGCGACACGCGAGCTCCATTTCACATCCATGACCGATGCCATGAACCTCCTTGCCGTCAACGGCTGGACCCTCGAGCAGAGCTATGTGGTAAATTCCAATAATCGCCCGCTCGTCTATTGGGTTGCATCCAAAAGCGTCCACGACCCCATGGAGCTGCTTGATGGGTTTGTGCCAAAAAATTAAGGCCGGCCACGGTCTCACCGAATACTCTTATATATTAATAATAAACCATCAATTTATGAAAAAACAACTACTCTCACTCGCAGGCCTCGCGCTCGCAACAACAGGTATGATGGCTCAGGTTACAGCCCCCACCATCTATCCCGGCAAAATCCTCACCCACATCAGTAAAAACGGTGAATGGGCTATTAACAATGACAATATCACCTTGATGGCCGTAGAGGTAATCAACCTGCGCACCGGCGAGACCTACACCTATGCTCCTGCTGATGGCAGCGAGGACTATGACATCGGTAGCGGTAACTGCATCAGCAACGACGGTATCCTGGTGATGAGCCGCAACTATGACGGCACAGCATCATATGCCATCGACGGCAAGATCTATGACCTCCCCGTGCCTGATGAATACCAAAGCGCCTATTCCAACGGTATCACCGCCGATGGTACCCGTATATGCGGCACTGTGGGCATGTCTATGAATATCGATGCCCAGGACGTGATGCAGAAACCCTGCTACTGGGACCGCAAAAGCGATGGTACATGGGACGGACCCAAACTCCTGCCCTACCCCAAAACCGACTGGGCCGGTCAGATACCCCAGTACCTGCTCACATCTTGGATCAGCAACGATGGCAAGACTATTGCCGGACAGCTTCATGACGGCATGGGCTCGGTAGACCAGCCTATCGTCTACCGCCAGGATGACAAAGGGGAGTGGAGCTATGAACTCATCCACCCCGAGCTCATCAACCCCAACAATATCCAGGTACCCGCCTTTCCCGGCGACGGCCCCTCAACACCCGATCCCAAAGACTTTATGACCGCTGATGAATACACTGCCTATCAGACAGCGCTCGACAACTGGGACTGGCAGAGCGGTGACCCCTATCCCAATGCCGAAGACTACATGACCGATGACGAGAAAGCAAAATATGCTGTCGCAGTCGATGCCTACAATAAGGAAGCCGAAGAATACAACACCAAGCTCATGGAATATTTTGACGCAGTGGAACAGGCCATCCAAGATTCCAAGCTTTTTGGCATGAACTGTGTAACCCTTTCGGGCAATGGTCGCTACTACGGTACAGCCCATCAGATTATTGACTTCTGGAACCCCGAGGGCAATGCTTCCGATCCTTGGATCTTTGACCTTGAGACCGGAGATAAATTTGAGTACCACACCGATGGCCTCAATCTCTCACCCACTTGGATTAACGACAATGGCCTCATGCTCGCCTCAACCCCTGTCAATGATTATAGCCGCGATGCTTATATACTCAATGGCGTGTGGTCAAAGTTTGTGCCTTTCAGCGACTATGTTAAGGAGAGAAACCAATCCCTTTACAACTGGATGAACGACAACATGCGTCACGATGTCATCACCTGGAGCTATGAGGAAAATCCTGAGACAGGCGAATATGAAGAAGTTGCCAACACCGAGAAAGACAAGTGGCTCACCGGAACACCCTACGCCAACGAAGATCTCAGCGTAATCACCTCATGGACCGCCAACAACTGGGATGAGTTTGACGAAAACTACTTCTACAGCTACATCCTTGTCAGCGACAAGCTCGATGCCATCGAGGGTGTCGACGTTGACAACAACACCCTTTCACTTTCAGTTGACCACCAGGGTGTTGTGACAGTAACAGGCGATGCCAAGTCACTCAATATCTATGATGTTAACGGACGTCAGGTTTACTCGGTTGACGCTCCCACAGGTGATGTCAACACCGGCCTCAGCTCAGGCATTTACATGCTCAAGCTCGAGGGCAAGTCAGGTGCCGTCAAGGTGCTCAAAGCCGTCATCTAAACCTTTTTCTTGAGTGTAATAACTCATCACTGTTTCTCAGAGACAATTAACCTGCCCGGCAGGGCTCAATCATCAAGCCACAATGATGATTGAGCCTGCCGGGCAGGATTTTAAGAGACGGACTCATCATTGAGCCGGATACACAATATTATAAAGTAGCCCTTGGTGAAGAGATGCTAAATCAGAAAAATAATTATTTTTTTGCTAAAAAATCTTTGTAATTTCAAACATTTGTTTTACATTTGTCCTATCAAACCGACATAAAGCTCATTATTTATATGTTAAACTATTCATAAATTATAGAAACACATGAGAAAAATTTACTTAGCTATCATCTCTCTGGCCGTGGCTATCCCGGCATCGTCACACACACACAAGCTTGTCGGCTGGTCAGCAACCGATGGGTTAGAACAGAAAGTGTATAACTATGATGACCAGAACCGTCTCATCCACACCGACCACGCTGATGTCGATGAGCCTGAATATCGCAATGCCGTAGTAGTGACCTACGACAAAGAGGGGCGAGAGATACGCTCCGACCTTTATCAAGACTACTTCATGAAGGGTACAGGCAAATATAGCGACTATATACATGTAGCCTACGTCGAATACACCTACGACAAAGATGGACGCCTCTATGAGCGCCGCAACTATAACAACAACGAAGCCATTCAAGGTGGTGAAGATTTCCAGCTTGGCGGAATCATGGAGTGGGTATATGATGAAAACGGGTTAAACACAATGGTAAACACTTATTTTGACCCCGCTAAAACAGCATTGTTCCTGCAGCTGCGCAACACCTATGATGTAGATGGGAAACTCATTAAGGGTGAGCAGTATATGGACAACTTTGCCGGTGGCATGGACATAATGTCGGGCACCGAATACACCTATGACGAGCAGGGGCGCCTCGTGAAAAAGCAATACACATCAGCCGACTATTACTACGGCGGTGTAATTGAGTCGGGCTATGACCTCTTCAGCTATACCCCCACAGGGTCTCTGGCATGCATCGACAAGCGCAACAGCTCAGGGTCAACTCAGGAACGCAAGGATTTTCTATATGAAGACGCCCCCATCAAGGGTGAGGATGTAGTGTTACCTTATGAGAATGACGAGGCCGAGGACAACGAAATCTACAGCCTCATGACCGAGATGCCCTACGCCTATGACCTGTATGCCATCAACATCAACAATGATGAGCTCACCAAGGTAGCCACAATGGAATATAACCTCGAGGCCCTTGAGCAGGATGCAATCGAAGGCATCAAGAGCAACCTTAACAATGGATTTGCCGTAATACTTGCCCCCGGCGGCATCAAGCTGCAGGGAGTCAAGGAGGGTGACCGGGTGAGAGTCTACACCATCAACGGCCAGCTGGTCAACAGCGTCAACTACAACGGCGTGCTCAGCACCACAGGTCTCAATGCCGGCAGTTACATCATCGTCACTCCCACCGGAGCCGCTAAAATCGTCAAATAACACACACAAAGAGTCCATTCGATAATAATCTTATCGAGACAATTCAGACCTCTCGACGGCGGCATTCCTGCCCGCGCTCGACCGAGAGGTCTGAATTGCTTGTTTTTGTTGCTTTGTCGAGACAATGATTGGAATGTGGAAAGATATTTGTATATTTGTGGGTTGTAACAAATATTAACGACAGTTTTAACCTGCATTATCAATGAAAAGCAAATTAAAGACAGCATTATTCTGTGCCTTGGCAAGCTGTTTTTCAGCTTCATGGGCAGCAGCACCCTCGGGTTACTACACCACCTGCGAAGGATATCACGGCAAGGACCTGCTCAAGGCATTGCACAACGTTATAGGAGACCATTCAACAGTGAGTTACAGCGGGTTGTGGAATCTATATAAAGAGAGTGACATTGACTCCAACGGCAAGATATGGGACATGTACTCGACCAAGAGATGGAAACCCGGAAGCGAGCAATGTGGCTCTTACAGCGCGGTAGGCGACTGTTACAACCGCGAGCACTCGTTTCCCAAGAGCTGGTTTAACGACGCCTCGCCCATGGTGTCGGATGCATTCCACATCTACCCTACCGACGGCAAGGTAAATAACCAACGCAGCAACTACCCCTACGGCGAGTGTGCCTCGGGTACTACCCTATCCTCCTCGGGCGGCGTCAAGGCCCTCGGCAAGCTCGGCAAGAGCACCTTCCCGGGATACTCAGGCACCGTCTTTGAGCCGGATGATGAATACAAAGGTGATTTTGCACGCTCCTATTTCTACATGGCCACATGCTACAACGACCGCATAAGCTCGTGGAACTCTGACATGCTCGCCCACAACAGCTACCCCGTCTTCTCGACATGGGCCATCGACCTGCTGCTCAAGTGGCACCGTCAGGACCCCGTGAGCGAGAAAGAAAAGAAGCGCAATGATGTGGTCTACAACCATCAGCATAACCGCAACCCCTACATTGATTATCCTGAGCTCGCCGAGCACATCTGGGGTAATCTCCAGAGTCAGGACTGGAGCGCGAGCGGCACAATCGCCCCGGCGTTTACCTCGCCGGTCAACGGTACCACTGTCAACATAGGCACCACCTCCACCGGCGTGGGTCGCAGCTACACATTAATCGTGAAAGGTGCCCACCTCTCCTCCGATGCCACAATCACTACCACCGGCACCGGCTTCAGCACCAACACCTCTACCCTCTCGGCCTCGGCCATCAATGGCTCAGGTGCGAGCCTCACAGTCTCCTATAAATCAGCGACCCCGGGAAATGCCACCGGCACCTTGGTTATAAAATCGGGCACCGCATCGGTGAGCGTCAACCTCGCCGCATCGGCTGTCAACGGTCTCCCCGCGCTCCCGGCTACATCAGTGAGCGAAAACGGCTTCACTGCCCGCTGGAGCTATGTCACCGACGATGAGACCTATACACTCGATGTGAAACGCGCCAACCAGTCAATCACCGGCTATCCCCGGGAGGTTGTCGCCGAAAATGAGGAGTATGAAGTAACCGGTCTCGAAGCTGAAACCACCTATACCTATACCCTATCCAGTGGCAGTCTGACCTCAGGAGCCATCAGCGTCACCACCGCAGCCCCCAACCCTTCGATACAGCTCGTCTACAACGGCCAACTGTCGATGCTCACCAAGCCCGGCATCCCCTCCGAGCCCATCGAGATCGGCATTGAGGCCGAGAATATCCCCGGTGACATCAAGGTAAATGTCGATGCACCATTTGAGGTGAGCACCGACAAGGCCACATGGTCAACCACCACCTCACTGTCGCCCGAGGAAGACTATTTTTACCTGCGCATCAATAGCGAGGCCGAGGGCAACTATGCAACCTATCTACGCTTGTCATCAGGCAGTTATGTCGACGACGAGACCCTTGCCACAGGAGCTGTGAGATCAACCGATGCTCAGGTCGAGACATTTGACAACATGGAGGATGACGACGAGCGCTGGGTCAACACCTATATCAACGGCGGCTATCAGGGCACAGCCTTCAAGTGGAAACTCGGCAACACCGGCGTGTTCAGCAGCGATGGAAATCTTGCCTACGAAGGCAACGGATGTGCACGACTGGGCAAAGACAAAAATAGCTCTATAGCAATGGACGAAGACCTCACCACCGGAGCAGGCACAGTATCATTCATGCTCGAGCCCTGGAGCTCAACCGACGGAGATGTAACCATCGAGGTACAGTATTCGACCGACGGCGGCAAGACATGGTCTACAGCAGGAGACATCACAGCTCCCAAAGAAAGCAAATACACCGAATACAGCGTCACTGTCAACCACTCAGGCACCACCCGCATCAAGCTGCAGCAGACAGCCGGCAAGCGTGCCCTCATCGACAACGTCAAAATTACCCCGGCAATACCCTCGGGCATCAACAATGTCGACATCGACGCCCGTAATTGGGATGCCTATTGCCTCGGCGGAAACCTCGTCATCGAGCCTGCATGCACTGCTCTATTCAACGTCTACAGCATCGATGCCAGGGCAGTCTACACAGGCACAATAGGGGAGAGCACCACATTGACACTCCCGGCCGGATACTACATCATCGTCTCGGGCGATAATGCCAAGCGAGTGGTAATCAAGTAAAAAAAAGAAATATAATTATATATATTATGGACTTTATAGAAGAACTTACATGGCGCGGCATGATCCACCAGATGATGCCCGGCACCGACGAACAACTCAAGAAAGAAATGACCACGGCCTACCTCGGCATCGACCCCACGGCCGACTCACTCCATATAGGCCACCTCGTGGGCGTGATGATGCTCAAGCACTTCCAGCGTGCGGGCCACAAGCCCATCGCCCTCGTGGGCGGCGCCACCGGCATGATCGGCGACCCCTCGATGAAGAGCCAGGAGCGCAAGCTGCTCGACGAGGAGACCCTGCGCCACAATCAGGAGGCCATCAAAAAGCAGCTCGCCAAGTTCCTCGACTTCGACAGCGACGCTCCCAACGCCGCCGAGATGGTCAACAACTACGACTGGATGAAAAACTTCTCGTTCCTCGACTTCATCCGCGACGTGGGCAAGCACATCACCGTCAACTACATGATGGCCAAGGACTCGGTAAAGAAGCGTCTCAGCGGCGAGTCGCAGCAGGGCATGTCGTTCACCGAGTTCATCTACCAGCTGGTGCAGGGCTATGACTTCCTCAACCTCTACAGCGAGAAGAACTGCCGCCTGCAGCTCGGCGGCTCGCGACCAGTGGGGCAACATCACCACCGGCACCGAGCTGATACGCCGCACCGTCGGCGGCGAGGCCTACGCCCTCACCTGCCCCCTCATCACCAAGGCCGACGGCGGCAAGTTCGGCAAGACCGAGAGCGGCAACGTATGGCTCGATCCCCGCTACACATCGCCCTACAAGTTCTATCAGTTCTGGCTCAACGTGACCGACGCCGACGCCGAGAAATATATCAAGATCTTCACCGCGCTCACTCAGGAGGAGATTGAGACCCTTGTAGCCGAGCAAGCCAAGGATCCCGGTGCACGCCCCTTGCAGAAGCGTCTTGCCAAGGAGATTACCACCATGGTACACTCAGCCGAGGAATATGAGAAAGCCGTCGAGGCATCCCAGATACTATTCTCCAACAAAGCCAACGAGCTGTTGCGCAACATCGACGAGACTACGCTGCTCGACGTGTTTGAGGGCGTGCCCATGTATGAGGTATCGCGTTGCGACTTCAACGGCGAGACCAAGCTTGCCGATCTTCTCGTAGAGAAAGCTGCCGTGTTCCCCTCCAAGGGTGAATTGCGCAAGCTTGCCCAGGGAGGCGGCGTGTCGGTCAACAAGGAAAAAGTAGCCGATGTATATGCCCCCGCAACAGCCGACATGCTCCTCAACGACAAGTATATGCTCGTGCAGCGCGGCAAGAAAAACTATTACCTCATCAAAGTTAAAGATTGATTATAATGACAGTAGGAGACAAGGCACCCGAGATATTGGGCTTAGATGCCGATGGCCGCGAGGTGAAGCTCAGCGACTATGCCGGCCGCAAGCTGGTGCTATATTTCTATCCCAAGGACAGTACCCCGGGCTGCACTGCCGAGGCTTGCTCGCTCCGCGACAACTACGATACCCTGCGCAGCGAGGGATATGAAGTGATAGGGGTGAGCCCCGACTCGGCAGCGAGCCACAAGCGATTTGCTGAGAAAAACTCATTGCCTTTCACCCTCATCGCCGACACCGACAAGAAACTGGTTGAGGAAATGGGAGTGTGGGGCGAGAAAAAGATGGCCGGACGCACCTATATGGGAGTGTACCGCACCACATTTCTCATCGATGAAAACGGTATCATCACCCGCGTCATGGGACCCAAAGAGGTAAAAACTAAAATCCACGCCGACCAGATACTTGATCAATCAAAATAGCAACAAGCATTTTGTCACCAAATAGGGTGGAGGGCTATGGCTTCAAAGGCCATAGCCCTTCCATTTTGCTACCATCTAACAATAAGGCACAACAAAAAGATGCAATTTTAACAAAAAATTAAAAAAATAGTCATTTTTATTTGGTTTTTTAAAATAAATTGATTTAATTTGCTAACGATAAAAGAAAGGAATGATTCATTGTCAAATATGGAATACTGATTTTATCAGATAATAGTTGTTTTATAGATAATTGTGTATTTGAAACGCAGAGTGGTAGTCGTGACGACTGCCGCTCTGATTTTTGCACGATGATGAAACCAAAAACCGTTGATTTTACAATAATTTTGTTGTAACTTTGACCCCAATATATTTTTTGAGCCTTATTGTATGGAAACTAAAAATAAAGTAATAAACACCACTCAGGCCGACGCTGCCGGCAAAAAGGAAAGCGACCTGATCAAGCGCATACGTGCCAACAAGCCCTCACGCTGGATACGCTTTGGCATCGTCACCCTCATCTTCATCGCCTGGGTGGCATGGCTCGGCAGCTGGTGGGTATTGATTTTCCTGCCGCTCCTCTTTGACATCTACATCACCGGCTACATCCCCTTCACCTGGTGGAAAAAGAGCAAGAGTGCGACTGTAAGGACCATTATGAGCTGGGTCGACGCCATCGTCTATGCCCTCATCCTGGTATATTTTGTGTTCACTTTCATCGGTCAGAACTATCAGATACCTTCGTCATCGCTTGAGAAATCACTCCTTGTGGGCGACTATCTCGTGGTCAACAAGATGGCCTATGGCCCCCGCGTGCCCATGACCCCGGTGCATTTCCCCTTGGTGCAAAACACCTTCCCGGTAATCAACACCAAGAGCTATGTCGAGTGGCCCCAGTGGAAATATCACCGTCTTCAGGGCCTGGGCAATGTAGAGCGTGGCGATATCGTGGTGTTTAACTTCCCTGCCGGCGATACTGTGGCCCTGAAAGTGCAAAATCCCGACTACTACACCCTCATCGAGGAATATGGCCGCGAGAGAGTCAACAACGACAAGGCTACATTTGGCGAGGTGATTTACCGCCCTGTCGACCGTCGTGAAAACTATGTCAAGCGCGCCGTAGGCCTCCCCGGTGAGCGCTTGAAAATCACCGATGGCATCATCTACATCAACGGTGAGCCACAGAAACAGCCCGAAAACGTGCAGTTTAACTACTTCATCCAGGTTAAAAACCGCAACTTCACCGACCGTGACTGGGAAGACCTGGGTGTAGCCGTTGCCGACCGCATGAGATTTACCCCCAACATTGCCGACATGGACTTCCTGGCCCAGAACGGCTTCATCACCGGCGACCCCCAGTCGATGCCTTCAATCTACATCACCCCGTTGACCGACGCAATGGTCAAAAAGCTACAGGCCAACCCCAATGTCAACAAGGTATTCAAGATGCCCGCGATGCCCAACGGCATGCTCTATCCCCGCGGCATAGCCGATGAATGGACCACCGCCGACTATGGCGAGATATGGATACCCTCCAAAGGCTCGACAATAGAGCTCAATCCCGACACCTGGGCACGTTACAACCGCTGTATACGCAACTACGAGTACAACTTTGACTATTACCTCGGCCAAGATGGCAAGGTGCACGACGGCTCGGGAAAGGTTGTCGACCGATATACATTCCAAATGGACTATTACTTCATGGTGGGCGACAACCGCGACAACTCGCTCGACTCCCGATTCTGGGGTCTCGTGCCCGAGGACCACATCGTGGGCCGTCCTGAGATGGTGCTCGTGTCATTTGACCCCGACAAGGGCTTCCCGGGCATACGCTGGGACCGTATCTTCAAATGGGCCAATCCCGACAAATGATGTCACCTCTCACCATCTATCCCGACACCATCGTAGAGCTGCCGCTGAGCTATTGCGGTAGCATCCCCCTGTATTGCGCTGCGGCAGCGGCGGCCGGCTCGATAGTCGACTGCCGCCGACGTTATAACAAACGGCTCAAGGAGACCCACCGTGCCACCATCATCGACACCCACGGCGAGCTGCGACTCACCATTCCCATCACCCTCCCTGAGATAGAGCAGGGGAGAGCAATGACATGGGAGGATGTCGAGGTATCGGCCCACGGCCACTGGTGGACAATACATCTCACAGCAATGGAGAGCGGATATGGCCGCACACCATTCTTTCAGTTCTATATCGACCGCTTTGCCCCGCTTCTCACCTCGAGATATGAGCATGAGAGAGTGAAATTGTGGAAACTTGACCGCGATTTCAGCGACATCATAGCATCGATATTGGGTATCGCCGCCCCGGTCTATGTCACCCGCGACAATCCTCCCGGGCAGGCCTCCCCGGCAATCGTCACGCCGATAGGGGAGATGCCCGTGCCGCGACCTGTTGAATATTATCAGGTGATGGCGTGCAAGCATGGTTTCAAGCCCTCGATGAGCATCCTCGATCTCATCTTTAACATGGGGCCCGAGGCTCCGCTTGTGTTAAAAGAGATGATAGGATAGTCCCGCTACCGAAAATTTTGCTATATTTGAAAAAAATTTCACCACAATCACTTATGAGTGAATATATAGTCTCGGCAAGAAAATACCGCCCGGCGACATTCAAGGATGTCGTGGGGCAGGCCGCACTTGCCTCAACCCTTAAAAACGCCATAGCCACGGGACGGCTGGCCCACAGCTACCTCTTCTGTGGCTCGCGCGGTGTGGGTAAGACCTCATGTGCCCGCATCATGGCTAAGACAATCAACTGCGAGCACCCCACGCCCGACGGCGAGGCATGCAACGAGTGCAGCTCATGCCGTGCCTTCAATCAAGGCAGCTCGCTCAATATCATTGAGCTCGACGCCGCTTCCAACAATGGCGTGGAAGATATGCGCAAGCTCATCGAGCAGGTACAGTCACCGCCGGCCGATGGCCGCTACCGCGTGTTTATCATCGACGAGGTGCACATGCTGTCGTCGGCGGCCTTCAACGCTTTTCTCAAGACTCTTGAAGAGCCACCCGAGTATGTATATTCATACTCGCCACCACAGAGAAACACAAGATCATACCCACAATCCTCTCACGATGCCAAATATATGACTTCAATCGCATCACCATCCAGGACATGGTTGACCACCTTACCTATGTGGCCGGGCAGGAGGGTATCACCGTCGAGCCGGCGGCGCTCAACATCATCGCCCGCAAGGCCGACGGCGCCATGCGCGACGCCCTTTCGATATTTGACCAGGTGGCAGCATCGTCACGCGGCAATATCACCTACGCCACCACGCTCGACAACCTCAATGTGCTCGACTATGAATACTACAACCGCTTGCTCGACTGCTTCCTTGGGGGCAAAGTGATGGAGTCATGGTTGATATACAAAGAGATACGCGAGCGGGGATTTGACTCGCAATTTTTCATCAACGGGCTTGCGGCCTATTTCCGTGACCTGATGGTGGCACGCGATCCCCGCACATTGTCGCTTCTCGAGGCCGGCGACGAGGCCAAGGCCGCTATGGCCGAGGCCGGCAAGAAATGCGCCCCCGAGTTTCTTTACCGCGCTATGGACCTGTGCAACGATGTCGACCTTAACTACCGCATAAGCTCTAACAAGCAATTTCTCATCGAGTTGACGCTCGCCAAGATATGCCAACTATTAAGCCCCTCCCCGCTTAAAAGCGGTGATGGGAAGGGGCTTAAAAAAATCGACACCGCAAGCCAGGCACCCCGGGCACAGGCAGCGCCGGCAGCTACACCTCAACCCGCAGCTGCTCCTCAACCTGCCGCTGCTCCTCAACCTGCCGCTACACCGATAGCACCCCGACCCACAGCCACTCCCCGGCCCGCTACACCTCCACGCAGCGGCCATGTGGGCTCGCGCATGCCGCGCCTCAATGCCTCACACAACAACCAGAGCGTCTCAGACGCCGCCTCAGCCACGCAACAGGCCGCTACGGTGAGGAATACCCCCTACACCGATGAAACACTCCTGAAGGCCTGGAACAGCTTCATGGAGGCTCATCCCAAGGAACACATCCTGGTCAATACAATGAGGGCCTCGCGCCCGTCGGCGACATCTCCGGGTGTTTACAACATCGTCGTTGACAACGAGCATCAGATGCAACTCGTGCAGCAATGGCTCCCCGAGATTACAAGGACAGTGAGAGACTTCCTCAAAAACGACAACTTCAATCTCACCGTCGAGAAGCATGAAGGGGAGCTCGCTCCGTTGGCATGGAACCAGCGGGAGGTGCTCGAGCACATGGTGGAGGGCACTCCGGCCCTTCGTGACTTTATACGCGACCTTTCTCTCACCATCTCCTGAAAGATACTTGAACGACAACGGGGATGTGTCAACTGAGACACATCCCCGTAATTGTTTTTACAGGTGTCAAAATATCAATGGCAACAGCCGTCGCCACAGCCACCGTCACCGCAGTTGCAGCCACCGTCGCCGCAATCACCGCCTCCGCAGCTGCCACAGCCACAGGCGGGATGAAGCTCTTCCTCGGTAGCATCGCGCACAACGAGAATTTCGCCCTTAAAGCGCACATCCTTGCCGGCGAGGGGGTGGTTGAAGTCAAGCTCGACATCCTTGTCGGTGACTGAGAGCACCTTGCCGTTGATGCGATAGCCCTCGGCTGTCATCATGGGCACATAGGCACCGGGCTTGATATAATCCTCGTCAAATTTTCCATCGACAAGGAAAAGCTCGCGGCCGAGCTTTACAATCTGCTCAGGGTCGTGGGGACCGAAAGCCTCATCGGCCTTTACAAGCACATCAAATTTTCCACCCTTTTCAAGACCCTCGATAGCCTTTTCAAGGGGCACAATCATGCCGCGGGTAACACCGAAAACGATTTTTTCGGGATCCTCGAGGTCGGTCTGATGCACCAGCACTTCACCTTTATCGGTGACTTCATAGAGATCATAGCCCAGTTCTACATATTTTCCGGGAACAATTTTTTCCATAATATCTTAATTTTAAATTATTTCTACACGATTGACAACAAACATCGTGCCAAATGAGAGGGGAGAGGGGGTGTTGTCAGTAGCTCGAAGCCACAATCTTCACATCCTTCACTCCGGGCGTAGATGGCGACGGGGTGACGAGCGAGACATTATAATGATAGGAGGTGGCCGAGTTCCATGCAGTTACATCATTGATGTTGAGCGAGAATTTCACGGCGCCATATCTTTCACCTGCAGCGTCATCGGCGGGCCATATCACCTTGCCGGTGCCCTTGTCTACCACCTGATAGGTGAGAAGGGCATAGGCACCCTCGGTGCCGTTATACTGATTGAGCTGCTGAGGGATGAAATAGTAGCACATCGTGGTGTTGATGTTGGTGAAATCGCCCGACAGTTTCTGGGGCTGTGGCTCAGCCTCAGCTATGATATAGGAATTGCCCGTGAGGTCGGCCGCATCGACCGACTGAGGCGACCATTTACCCTCGATAAAGGGCATGCCTATGGCAGTGGATGCCGAGGGATAGGTAAAGGTGCTTTCCTTAATGAGGCCATGTAGCGACAGCGTGTTGACAAGAATGCTGACATCATCGTCGACACATGCAAAGTTAAACTCCACGCGAGCAAGTGCATGACGGAAATTGAGGTTGACAGCACCCGATGAACGCTTCATGCCGGGGGTGAGGGCATACTGCAGGTCATCAATGCCGCTGCACTCATATCCAAGCTTGTGACCCGATTGAGAAATATCGGCATCGACACCCTGCTGAGGCATGTAGCCATAGAATGAGACCTCAGTCGAGGGCCACTTCACAGCCGGGAAATAGCTCCATAAACCATCATTTTTTGACACGGCTACATTATCCATTACCGTGGCAGCAACATCACCGGTGGTGAGAGCTGTCACCACCATCACCGAGCCATTGATAATATCGGCGGCATCGTCGGGTGCAAGCGGGTTGTAGGAGGTAGCCTTAAACACAATGTTGCCCGATGACCCGGGTGAGTCATCGTCGCTACAAGATGACAATGCAGCCACACTGATGGCTGCAATGCATATATTGAAAATAAAATGTTTCTTATTCATGAGCAAGGGTGAATACTTTCCCTTTTTAACAATCGACTGAGGCCTATGGTTCAGAGCCTGTCACATAAAAAAAGGATTGACAAGACTCTCAAAGACAAGATAGAATAAATCTTAGTCCATGGGCTGGAAAATGGGTATCTTGCGGTGGATTGAGTGGTCGAGCGAGATGAGAGTCTCGGTGCCGGTGACACCGGGTATCTTCTGTATCTTGTTGTTGAGGAGGTCCATCAGATGCTCGTTGTCACAGGCAAAGAGCTTGATGAGCATAGTGTAGGGGCCGGTGGTGAAATGACACTCGGTGACCTCGGGGATTTTCTCAAACTCGGGCACAACATCACGATACATCGCGCCACGCTCGAGATTTACACCGATATAGGTGCAGGTGCGAAATCCTAAAATCTTGGGGTTGACATAATATCCTGAACCGGTAATCACATTCATGTCAATCATGCGCTGAATACGCTGATGAACGGCTGCACGTGACACTCCACACTCGAGAGCGATATCCTTGGATGGGATGCGTGCATTCTGCATAATTATACTTAGAATCTTTCGGTCGAGATTATCTATTTTTTCCATATCATTTATTGAAACGCAATGTTAATATTTGGCAAATGTACACAATTTTTATGTATTGACCAACAAAATGATAAATAAATTTTATTTTTACTCTTTTCTAAGGCAGTTTATAAGTCATATCCAAGAAATAATAAAAAATATACATCACTCTCCCATGACACCTGAGAGCCGTGATGAGTGACAATGTTACTTAAAGTGTTTAAAAATAAATGTCATAAGGCTCTTATTTTTAAGGGCGGTGCTGATTGAAATAATCGGAATTATTGCTATTTTTGCAAAAACAATTATTCTTAACGCATTTAAATCTTAATATCAATGACCGGAACACTGATGGAATGTGTGCCCAACTTCAGCGAAGGGCGCGACCTTGAAAAGATTGAAAAGATTGTCAATGCTTTCCGTGGGAAGCAGAGTGTAAAGCTGCTCGACTACAGCAATGATGAAGACCACAACCGCTGCGTGGTCACCGTCGTGGGTGAGCCAAATGCTCTTAAAGATGCCGTAATCGAGGCTATAGGTGTCGCCACCGAGCTCATCGACATGCGCCACCACAAGGGACAGCACAAGCGCATGGGCGCAACCGACGTAGTGCCCTTTATCCCTATACGCGGCTGCACTGCCGATGATGCCGACGCCATCGCCAAGGAGGTTGCCGCCACTGTCGCCGAAAAATATGAAATCCCCGTTTTCCTTTATGAAAACTCAGCTTCGGCTCCCTATCGACAGAACCTTGCCAAGATACGCAAAGGTGAATTTGAGGGGATGCCTGAAAAGCTCAAAGACCCCGACTGGAAACCCGACTTTGGCCCCGACCACATCCATCCCACAGCCGGAGTGGTAGCTATAGGCGCCCGCATGCCCCTGGTGGCCTACAACATCAACCTCAACACCCCCGACCTCTCGATTGCCGACGCCATCGCCAAGCGCATACGCTTCATAGGCGGCGGACTGCGTTATTGCAAAGCCATGGGCGTGGAACTCACCGAGCGCGGCATCACCCAGGTGTCAATCAACATGACCGACTTCACCCGCACCCACCTTTATCAGGCAATGGAGATGGTGCGCTACGAGGCTCGTCGTTATGGTGTAAGCGTTGTCGGCAGCGAGATAATAGGCCTTGTGCCCATGGCAGCCCTGGTAGATACAGCCGAGTATTATCTTGGCCTCGAAGGCTTCTCTGCCTCCCAGGTGCTTGAAGCCCGCCTCATGGAGTGATGAAAATCCTCAAGAAACTTAGAGAAAAGGAACTGGAGCGTCTATGTCAATTAATCGACACCGACGCTCCCTCCTATATCCTTGACCGCAAGATACTGAGAGAGTTTCTTGAGCGGGGCGAAGTATGCCAATACGAGCGTGGAGAGATGTTAAGCCGCCACGGAGAGATTGACACCCACATCTACATTCTCGTCGATGGCATCCTGAGACAGTGGTACAGGAACGGCGACA
>JAAGKN010000934.1_pt1 | contig 56016 bp, 33 predicted proteins | sample 6206371 | NCBI WGS metagenome assembly JAAGKN01 (sample SAMN11533720, study PRJNA540317) | gut metagenome | isolation source: fecal pellets from male and female animal of same cohort | host: Peromyscus leucopus | place: USA:CA | collected 2017
CTTGCGATTTTCTGAAATATTCCTCCACGTTTATCGGAGTGAGCGGTTTCGATCTAGCAGATAGCCTATACTCCATTGCTTTCAATTTTAGTGATTTTCGTGGATTCTATTCCTTCTCGAAAAAGATATTTTTTAATTTCCTTTCGAGAAACTAATTCCGACAGGAATATATTTTTTTCTTGGTCATATCATCTTTGTGATGTAATCGTATTGTTTTTGAAACGATTTTTCAGGGAATTGTGACAGACCATAATGTTCTATGTCTAACTGCAGTATTGGAAAATTTTATTCATTATTCAAAATCGTTAAATGCCAATATATTGAATGTATTAATATTTTGTGTTTTAGTGTAAATATTAACATTTTGTGCGGTTTTTATTATGGGAGGTTAGTCGATGAATATATATGGATTCGCAAAAAGTGGTTTTTTAATCGCCTGGGGGATGTCATATGGAATGATGCAAGCAAGCGCAATGTTAGAAGAGCAGAGGAGACCTGCAGCATCAAATGCTAATCAAGTAGCTCTATATAACAATGAAAATTTGATAGAGATAGGAACCGACTATGAACGTTTTGGAAGAGATTGGAGACGCCTTTGTATCGCGTTTAGAAGAGCTGTAGAGGGGAACAGAACAGGTTTTGATGAATTACTTTCATCTCAAGAAGATCCCCTTAATCCGGCGTGTCATTTTGCAGCTGTGAACATTTTTTCACGTATATTGAATCATGGCGGTCTATCGACTCTGGCAAGCAATGATGCTTTTTTTAAAAGTATGAGAAATGGTTTCAATTTACACAGTGATACCGGCTATATCGATAGGGGAATGGTAGCGGATCTTTTGTTGCTAAAAATGAAGGGGCTTATTCCGGAGGAAGTTTCTAATGAAATTAGAGATGGCATTACTGAAGTAATAAAGGCAAGAGTTCAAACAGATTTAATGAGGGAAAATCTGAAGCAATTTGAGATGGAATGTGAAAAAGAGCTAAAAAAAGTCGAGACAGAAGCAAAAAGAGAACTCATTCGAAGTGAAGTCGAAAGGATAAAAAGCTTGATGGAGTTGGAGATAGCTTACAAGGCATCTCTTCTTGAGCACGAAATAAATATGAGAAAAATAGAAGAGTTAGATAGATTACTGTCGGTTCTTGATGCTCATAGAAGCAGACAGTCAGAAATAAAAATGCAGGAAGAATTGCATCGGTTACAGCTTCAAAGAGACCAACGAAATCAAGAAGCGGAAGAACAAGCGAGAGAATCTGAGGAACGTCGGCGTAACATAGCTCAAATTGCCGGCGTAATAAAAGATGCTATTGGTGTGGGACTTCAAATTGGTGCGTTTGTGATGTCAGCAAGAGCAGGAGCCTAAAATAGACCTTTTCCCTCCAGAGGGGAGGGGTGTTTAAAAATAAAGGAGACAAATATGAAATTACTTATTTTTGGTCTGTATGCTCTTTTGTTGTGGGATGTGAGGGGGATGAATGAAGCTGCAAAGACAACGCGGTCAGGTACGGATTACCATTTCTCGATGGATGGTGATTTCGATGTATATGGCTCCAACCAGGAGGAGGATAACTCTTCCGATGCGGTTGGTTCAGCTCCTCCAAGCAATACCGCAAATTCTTCACCTGAAGAAAATGTTGAAAGTGGGAATAATGCTAATCAATCTAACGATTTTAACAATTTTTATACTTCCGCTGGTTTCTTCCCAAATAGTAATGAAGATTGTTTAAAAAATGATGAGCAGCTTAATGTTTCTCATAATACAAGTCCTGCAACAAAAAATAGGGTCGGTACAGATGACAATCCTCCAAAAGATGATAAACCGTTTTTAAATGACCGTGAGTTTAAAAAGTGGTTAAGTAAAGCTGAAAACTTCTCTGAATCAGAATATAAACCGTCGAAAGACTCGGTAGGTTTTGTAAACGTATACTTAGGAAAGTATGAAAACCTTTTCTCGAATAGCATCGGCCATGACGATTTTGAACAGAAAGAGCATGAGAATTACCTTGAGGTTATGTATTCTATTTTCAAGTCCAAAGACAATTTGGCGGAGAAAAATGCTGGGAAATCAAGTATCCTTCCTTTTAAAACACCTTCATTTCATATCCCATTTATTAGAAGATTATCAGATTTTGAAAAAAAACAGTTTTCGGAAGGGAATGACCTTTTTAAAATTTATAAGAGAAGTAGATCAGGAGAGCTTAGAGGCATTGAAATAAGCTTCTTTATTTTTAAAAGGTCATTATCGCAAATGGCCGATTTGGAATTATATCGATCTATTGATGAGGAAAACCAGATGGTTGGAGATATGTCTCCTGTTCGGTGGGGAGCAAAGTATATATTAAATGGTGTTACCGGGAAAATAGCTAAAGTTGTTCAAAATCCTAACAGTGAGTCTATTCGTGCGTTCAAAGGGATTATGACTTACGTAGGACAATGGATATCCGTTAACGCCAAAAACAAATGGAGAAGAGGATCGGCCGGATGGTTTGAAGAACACGAGGCTCGTGAGAACAGTGTACAGAGGTTTTTACGCGAAAAAAAAGAAAGCAGCATAAAAGAGGACGACTTTTTTAGTCATTTCGGTATAGACCTAAAAATGAAATTACATGAAACTTTTCAAAACTGGAGCGTAGAACAATCAAAGCTGCATTTTATAGTTTTCTATGGAGATAGTGGAACCGGAAAGACCTCAGCGCTTTCTCATTTGTTTAGTTCCGGACAGTTTGAAAACGATATTGCTGTTGTAGGAGTGGGAAACGGTGATAATTTGATTGGAGATGAAAATAGTCCAGGAGCTTTGCTTTTACTTTTGCAGAAAGATTCTCGATGGAGATGTATCTCCTTCGGAGGAGAGCTGTATGACAATGCCAATTCAACATTTAGGGCACTACTAGACAGCCTACAGATGCGAAATGGTGGCGTTTTCTTTAAAAGTCCTTATCTGGGAAGTTTGGTTCCGGTAGTAAACACTATCATAGTATGCACTTCCAATTACGAAGAAACCGGAGAAGAAAATATATGTAAAACCAAGGAAGATTGTGTCGAGTTTAAAAAAGTTAGATTTGGCTCCTTTGAGCGTGATTGGCTTGAGAAAAAGATCGAGGATATGTATGAGGAAGAATTTCGGGAAAGAGGACTTTCAGGATGGAAAAAAATAAAGAACAAGTGGATAGGGCAGAAAGAGATAAATGAAGCTGAAGCAGGGAGTGTTTTAATTGGAAAATTTCAGCAGCAGATAGCCGATGGAAACCTTAGGGAAACGATCGCTAAGAACGCGGTGTTTAATTTTACGAGAGAATTGAAGCATGGCAGTAACAAGGAGTAATTCATATGTTTTGTAGAAAATTTTTAGGAGTAGTAACCGTGGTTTGGGGGATTATTGATATACAAGCCACGAATGTACTTGAACTGAATAGGAAAATGCAGGAACTAAAAATTAATGATAATCTAAAGCTTAAGTTTAAAAATGTATGCACAGATATATATGAGAAGACTCATAATAGAGGCGTGTTCAAGAATGATTACATTCTGTATACAAACTCGCCTGTGGAAGACAAAAGGGAGCTTGTCGTAATAGTCAACAGAGAGGTGCAGGAGAAAACAAAAGAAGTCTCTCAGCTTAAGCAAAATATAGAAACTGAAATAAATCGTCGCATAGATCAGGAGAAAGGTAAATATTTTAAAATATTCCGCGGAGATGATACGAAAAATCTGGAAGCCGGGAAAAAAATTCCTAATGATCTCTTGAACTTCGTGAGTAATAACGGTAATGCCGGATATGCTTACATTCTGCGTACACAGTTGGATCGAGCTTATGATAACTATGATCTAAAAGGATCGGATGAGATACAAGACTGGCTTAGATTTCGTAAGAGAAATAAAGAGACACACTTTTTTTCCGAAGATTTGATAACAAGGTTCGATAATGAAGCAAGAGAGGTCGAAGGTTATATGATCAGTGACCATAAACTTTCTGAAGAACAAAAAAACAAACGTAGTTCCTGGATAAAGAAATTCCAGGCAGTGAAAAATTTGAAAATACCGGTCGATATATATTCCCAGCAGCCTAATATACAAGAGCTCAGACAAGCTCTGCTGGAGTTGGATGTTTCTGTTCAAGACGAAATGATAAAACAGTGGCAAGATGCTTTGCCTAAGGGATCCTCTGGAAGTAGGAAAAGGTGCAAGTTTTTTATTTTTGGTGCGAAAGGTCGAGATATAGTGGATTTTTTTTGTAAAGCCGGTGTAGCGTCTTATGAAGTCAGTATAAGGCGTCTATTAGAAGAGAGTAGCGGGGAATCTTTAAAAAAATCTCTATGGGGAGCGGCAATAGAAGATGAAACCACCCCTAGGGGAATTATTTTGGAAACTTTGGCGTCCACAAAAAAGGATGAAAATATTTATCTAAATTCTGCCTTGGTTATGAGCGATGCAGAGTATCTGATTGAAGCCAAAAGAAATGGAAGAGAAGAAGATGTAAACCAAGTCATAGATTTTTTAAAGTTTTGTGCTGATGATAAAGAACTTTCTAAGCCAGGTAACTTTTATCGTGCTCCTTATTTAGGAATAAAAACGTCTAATCCGGCGGAGTTGTTTGATGCAAGTGGTGGACTAAATTTGGAAAATTTCAATTTTGCAGTGTGCTGTAACTCAAGGCTTCCTGCTGAGACTTTTTTTTCAGATTTGTTTGGGAGAAGTACCGCCTTAAAAGAGTCAGTTAAAACTCGATTCTTGCTCCTTGATCCTATGAGAGATGTGCGTGTTATAAAAGAGGAAAATGAAAACGAGAGTTATCCTTTTACGATGAGAGGAATAATGAGATATGCTGCTGCTAAGCTGGATAGACTGATTTCCGAAAAAAATTGGAATTTTGAGGAAAATGATAAAGAGGATACTTTGGCTTGTGTTGAAGCAATTGTAAAAGGGGAAGCTCTACTAAGTGAAAGTATGGCAAAAGAATTAGATCTTCCTAAAAGAGCCAATTATGTAGCCAGAGGAGACCCGGCATCAATTATTAAATTGGTTCCAAGAGTATTAGAAATTTACGGATTGGCACATGCTCAGGAAATCGAGGATAGACAGTGATGCAAATAAAAAGGTTGTTGCCGATTATATCATTATCGTTTTTCCACTCTCTGTTGGCGATGTATGACAATTACGAACTGCTATTGTTGCGTCGAAGAGAATATGGAGGCGATTTTAAGACAATCCGGGATCAGATTGTCACTGATTATAAACGGGAGGTTCAATCGAAGATAGCTGCTAATAATATTAAATGTGCGAATACCGGCTATGTAGATGAATCGGTTACAGCGTTGCATGATATTTTAGAAAGCGTTAACTACCCTTTAGGACGTGCTAGCATATCTCCGAGGTTTCCTGCCGATTGGTTGGCTCTAGTTGATGTCGCCAATAAAGCCATTCAAAATTGCAATAGAGAGGATTATTCCGAATTGAATGATTTTTACGCTGCTGTGCAGACTATTCTGAACAATCATGGATTTGTGCTCAGAGTTCGTCCCGAGCAAGAGGAAATTTCTGAAAGTGAACTCTTGAGGCACTTGAACGGAAATGGAGCTGGGGCGGCGCAACCGCCTCAGAGCTATATGGATTTTACTTCTGTTAATACGGTGATAAGAAGCGGATTCATACTGTCTCCGGAAACAGAAAGAAATACTGTGGAAGATATGGTAAATCGTGTATTTGTCGCGAAACTGCTTAGTAGGCTGGTGGTTTGTCTACCTACTCGGGCAGAGATTCATTATTGGCGTTGGCAAAGCGGACATAGTTCGGATTTTTTGTGTGAATTTCGGAGAAGAGGTGAAGAGTCTCTACTGGAAATGAGGTATGAGATTAGAACTGACAGGGCTATAGTTCGTGGAAATCCTGAGGAGTTAGAAAAGTGGGTTTATGATAATTTTGTCGAAGTCTGTAGAAAATTATCAAAGGCATATGAGGAAACATATAGAATACCGGGTATTTCATCGGAGATTTTAAGTAGAAGTCTCAGGGGCCTTTCAGCAACACAGGCAGATATCGTTAAAAATATCGGTGAAGTACTGTTAAGATCTCAAAAAGCAGACGCTTCACGAGAGCGACGCAAACCTTTTATAATATCTTATCGTATTCCGATTGATATCATTCGCAATTATTTAGTTAGAAGATTGGGATTTATTGTACATGAGGTCTCTGCTCATGATTTGTATAAAGGGGGGGTAGCACAAGGAGAACCATATCCTTGGAAAAAGTCTCGAGATCAACTTCTGTCGGCCGTAGCTGTAAATAGAGGTTGGTTAGTGGATACATTCTTAGACGACGGCGAAGATCGCAGTCCTTTTCTTAATAATATAATGCTTATAAAAAACGCGGAAGTGTTTTTAGATAGGAGAAGCGCAGGGATCAGTGACGAAATGTGTTCATTTATAAAAAAGTTGATCTCATACGAACATGGTTCGGTTTGGTCACCATATTTGAATGATTATCTTAATACAGAACATCTAATTGTGTTGATGGCTTCTGAGACAGAAAGAAGCGGGGGAAAGCTAAGTAGCAAGTTGAGTCCGTTATTATCACTATATGGGTCGATGTATACAGCGGTTGCAAAGCCTATGGCAAATGAAAATGTCCAAAGAACAGCGGTCGCGAAACCTCCAGCAAATGAAAATGCCCAAAGAACAGCGGTCGAGAAGCCTGCAGCAAATGAAAATGCTCAAAATGATGATGCTGATCATAGTGAGATTCTTGTCATGGATAAGTCGTGGTGTTATCAGGTTGCCGAAGACTTTTTAAAAGATAATAGAGAAACAATAGCTCCCCATGAGTTAAAAATGTTGATGGGACAAATATTTCCTATATTGTCCGGGCAAGTTCCTGTTGACGAGGAAGCTTTCGACTGCCCGGAAGGAACGCTTCTTGTGGGACATCAAGAAAATTTTCTGGAAACCAGGTCTCCAGAGTTTATAAAATCCCTGTTGCAGGATTTTATAAGAAAAAATAAGCCTGACGATTGAGGATAAGCGATTGCCGCAATAACCTCTATTTCGATTAAAGTCGATATTTAAGATTGACTCGCTCCATCACATTTTTAATATGTTCCGGCAAAATTCCATCCAGAAGATGTGCTTTGGAACACTCGCCGGCGGTTGTTTTTCCTGCGTCCAGGATAACCCGCATTATGGCAGAAGGAAGAGATGAACTCCTGTCACGGCCGATTACGTTGTCGTATATCGACTCAGCTAGTGTTTGCGCAGGAGCGTCAGTTTCGACCGAAATATCCTCCTGAATTCCAACATGTACACATCCCACAGGTTTTGAAGAATGCGGGATAAGGTCTATACATTTGCGAATTCCTACAGCATTACCTTTACCAATATGGTTATTAAATAAAGTAACACCGCTTCCTTTTCTCAACGCCGGTGGCGCAGCAAATGTAAACACTTTAACGAAATTGCTGTCTCTGGATAAACCCCTGGAATGGGAGAATTTTAATGCACTCAACAATGCAATGGCTCCGCCCTTACTATGCCCCGTGAAAAATATTTCGTTATAGCTTTGGCACTCTCCTATACATTTTTCCAGATCTGTCCAAAATTCGGCGACTTCCTTAGCGAATCCTTCGTGCGCGATATGTTCAGTATACCCCAGAGACATAGAAAAATTACCATCTGAACAGTTAGGTAATGCTGAAAGATCCGTCTCCAAATCTTTGTATAATGTTGCGGCTTGTTGATCTGTTCTTGTCCCGGGAAAAGCAATTATAACTTTATTTCCAATTTGTCTGACCAGACCCGCAAAACAAGCTTCCTTCTCGTCCTCTTCTTCTCCTACAGGATTTGTTTCCTCTTCATTAGTTTCGATCTTTCTGAAAAATAATTTGAACGCGCCTTCCTTTTCTAACTTTTTTAGTTTTTTCAACGGTTCTCTGACTTCAACACAGTAACCTTTTAATTTGTTTACAAAAGTGTAATCAGTATCAACAGCTCTATTCATCGAAAAAGACTCGTTTGCTAAAAGTAAATTTCCGCATATTAATACTGTTTTTATTGCATGGATACATTTAGATGCATCGTATAGAAACGCTTTTTTATCACAGTTAAACATAAACCACCTCACGAAGTCGTATAGCAATAAATTAACAAACGTTTAATTTGGTTGTCAATTTTATTGTTTTGTAGAACTTCTTAATTCTTTTAAAAAACGCAAAACTATGGTGTTGTTTTTAACGATTTACGTTTATTTCATCTCTATGTTTTGTGATCCAGAAGTACTAAAAGCGGAGATAATCTAGTCTGTTTTTATTTTAATCGTCTGAAACAAATAAAGTGTTTTATTAATGAGATTGCTCAGTGAAAATATTTGTTAATATAGATTTATAGAGAATAATTTTTCTATCTTTATACGATTAAAAACCAAGATTTTCTGACAACAAAAAACTCTCTAATCCCATAATAAAAACCCCATTGTCATCGTAATGAGGTTCGACATTATCGTATGTAATGATGATTTTTTTAAACGTATCGTTTATTCCTAATAGAGGTCTTTCTTCCTGCGATTTTTTCTCGGAAGTTGGCATGCTCCAGGCGGACTGTATATAGCAACGCTCGCTGCCTCGATTAACAATAAAATCTATCTCCGTGGACTTCCTGACTTGCATTCCGTTGTTCATACAACTTATTACCTGATTGCCGACATCCACTGAATAACCACGCACATTTAATTCATTATAGATTACATTTTCCATTATGTGGGTTGATTCCTGCTGCCGAAAATCCAATATTGCATTTCTCACTCCCGGATCGACGAAATAGTATTTATAAGGTGTGTTCATATACCTCTTTCCCTTGATATCGTAGCGCAAGACTTTTTGTACGATGAAAGCATCCTCGAGATAATCAAGATATTGCTTTATCGTAGGAGATGAAAGCCGCACGTGTTTTACGGTTTCGAAGGTATTGGCTAATTTTTGCGGATTGGTTAGGCTACCGATTCCTGAGGCAACTATTTTCACGAGTTCTTCCAGCTCTTCAGTGTTTTTTATATTATTGCGCGCGATAATATCTCGCAAATATGTCTCTTTAAACAGGTTTTTAAGGTATTTCATTTTATCTAGCGATGTTTTTCGCGTTAAAACCAATGGCATACCTCCGTAAATACTGTATTCTTTCCAAGAATCCCGCCAATCTCCGCCGTATGCCGAAAAAAACTCTCGAAAATTAAGAGGATGAACACGAATTTCATCTCCGCGTCCTCGAAATTCGGTCACCACGTCCTTTGATAAAAATTTCGAGTTACTTCCGGTGACGTATATATCCAAATTTTGAATACGCATAAGACCGTTCAAAACGCTCTCGAATTTCGGCATTAGTTGAACCTCGTCCAGAAGAAAATAATACATACTATCATCTTGGATTTGCGTTTTTACAAAATTATAGCAAACATCAGGATCACGAAATTTCTCTTGTTCGTAACTGTCCAGCGCAATTGTAATAATATGATCTGTCGGCACGTTTTCGTTCAACAAATAGCGTCGAAAAAGTTCAAAAAGCAGGTATGATTTTCCGCAACGCCTAACACCACTGATAATTTTTATCAAACCGTTGTGCCGGCGATCTATTATTTGGTCTAGATATAAGTTCCGCTGAATGTTCATACCATACTCCTGCACTGCGAAAGTATATTCTAAACTCATATGTCGTAGATGATCAATGTGTATTTTAGATTTACTGCTAAATAGCACTGTTTATAAAATGAGCCAATATTAATGGGGCTAGTCCTACTTTCAAAACTTTCGCTTAAGTCTATAAAACTCATATGCATGTAAGTTTATTGTAATATGATTCTATTTTCCAATTCCTTCCCCTGAGATTGAAGGCAAGATTTGGCTTTGTCGACCTTCGGTTCATCCCGCTTAGGAAACTCTTCGGATAATGTAGATTTAGCTCAAGATGTGAATATGCTGGTATATCTGATTCGGCAGGTACAGCCGTACGGACGAAAGAAACGATCTGCTTGAAGCCGTTTAGATCGTTACCTACTGTTTTATAAGTAGTTTTTTCTTTATTAGTAAAGCTAAACTTAGCCCCGACTTACCTGTGTCAATCTCTAGAATCGCGTTTGACATAATCACTTAACCTCCTCTTGAATAATTCCAGGATAATTCCAAGCGGAACGGAGCATTGCAGGTACTGCTGTACCGGAGCAAAATCCAGATGGTACAGTCGTATTGTCCAACCAAAATAGTGGTGTGGTCTAATTGTGCTTACAGGACTTATTTTCTAGACGCTCGATTAATTCACCACATTACTACCGCATCGATAACTACACGATCAATAACGTGTTTTTTTAATACTTGAGGCTGGACACAGGGTTCGTCTTGTAAGTGCTATCCCATTCACGCTCATTCAAAAATTCCTTACTTTTTCAAACGGACTTAAACTTTATAGTAAATTCGAACTTACCAGCTTAGCTGGTGGTTATCTCGGTACAATAACGTGGCCACAATAACGTGGCCACGGACTTTCTTGCTGCTGGGAACTTTATTTCTCTAAAGAATTTACATCCCTTTTGCAATCGGAAATATAAGCAGATATTTCATCTGGAATAGCTTCTCCCTTTATTCTGAAAATATTCTGTATATTGTCTGATATGAACGAAGCATTTACTTTCCCAAAAACGTCGAACAAATGCTTTATATTGTCGATATTCTTAAAATCTTCAATATCGATCTTTTCCCCAAATTTGCTTTCTAAATTTGGAGTATTGAAATAATGAGAGTAATATAGGGCTGATGCACCCGAGAATTTTTCAGAGTTATCCAATATCCAATTAGCTATCTGGGTGTAGAGTCTACCTTGTTTGCTAGCTTTTTTTCTTATTTTTCCTTTCGGCCTCTTATGCTTATTCGGAGCATTGCTTGGCTGCGGTGTATTGGAGTTAGTAGCTTCTTCATTATTCGAGGATTCTCCATTACTTACAGTTTTATTCTTTGGAACACCATTTAACCTCTTAGATCTACGCAGAAAATCGATGTAGATCTCATCAGCTTTAGAATTTCCTTTTATTTTGTCCAGAACCGCCACGATATCTTCGACAACCAGATTCCGCAACATCCATTCGATTACATTAGACCTATATGAAAAATTCACTAAAAGATTACCCAAAATATCGTAATTAACGGTTTGTCCTTTTCTCTGGTTTAGTTGATACACCAATGCATCAACAGGTATAGAGTATACCGTTCCCAGGAGATCCGGATGTTTATCGAACAGATAGCTAACGAGATAATTGAGTTTGTTCTCATTTTGCTCACTGTATCTTATGATATCACCTATCTCAGGGAAGTCATAATAATAATGCATGTTATAGGCACGAAGGTTTTCGTAGAACTTTTGTCTATCAGCTATCGTCTGTTCTAATAATTTCAGAACTACATCAGCAGAAGCATACTTAGCTATATTTTTAGTAAGTTCAGAAAGATATTTCAAAACAGACATTTCTTCTAGTCTGTACGTCTTGTAGATCTTGCGATTGGTTAACATCCAGTTTGCAATATGGTTGAATTTCTCCAGCTTGCCGTCATCAACAATTTCGTTAGCTTCTAAAATGAATTCCTCTAAAGAACAGCATTTATTTTTGTCGAAATTCTCCAGGAAACTATGGAGAGCGTCATCAGATAGATAACCAATGATCGATACAGGTATCTTCTCCACGAGACAATTCTTCTCTATCCATTCAGCAATAACCTTGATAATTTCTTCATTTTTATGTCCTCTATACAGAGCTCTCCGACATATTGTGTCAAAATCATCACCATTCTGTTTGGCTTTTTCTAGAATTCCCTTAATAATTTCTTCAGGAAAACACGTAATAAGATCATCAGCTAGTAGATCCACAAGATTAGGGGCACTCTCTACTATCCAATCGGCAACGACTTTTCTGTTTTCTTCATTATTTATAATTTTTCTGCAGATTCTCTCAAGATCAATACCGTTCTGTTTAGCTTTTTCCAGAATTTCCTTAACAGCTTCTTTAGGGAAATATTCAGCAAGATTCTCAATAAACAAAACTGAAAGATCCTGTCGATTTCCAGCTGTCCACTCAGCAACAGCTTTAATATTATCTTCCTTTCCATTGCGACAATCAACTACAATCTTCCGACAGATTTCCTCAATGTTGCTACCATTTTGTCCAGCTTCATCTAAAATCTTCTTGATGGTTTCCTTAGAGAAATGTTCAGCCAATACATCGAGCAATGAAAGTGCAAGATTCGGTTTATTCTCCTCTATCCAATTTATTATTACTCTCCTCTTATTTTGACCACAATTACAGGCGATTTTCCGGCAGATTTCCTCAATGTTACTACCATTCTGTTTTGCTCTATTTAGGATCCTTTCGATGGTTTCTTCAGGAAAATACTCAGCAAGTTCACCGGCCAATGAATCTATAAGATTTGATTGATCGTTCTTTACTACCCAAGCAGCGATTGCGTCTTTTCTTTCTTCATTGTATTTCACGAGCCAACGACAAATTTTCTCAACATCTTCACCACGGTCTTTAGTCTTTGTTAAAATTTCTTCAATGTTATCGCTAGAAAATAAATAGCGTTCGCCTTCTTCTAAGGAACCTAACACCTCTAATATGTCAGAGAAATTGTCTAATACAAATTTCAGAATCTTTTTTCGCCTTTCAGCTATTAAACAGCAAGTCCGCAAGAGAGCTCTGCATTTTTTATTAAAAAACTCTTTACCTTTGATCTGATTTAGATACCTATCTAACTTTTCTTCGCTAATTGTCCAGCTAACGAGAATAACCCAATCATCAATATTATCTCCTAGCTGATTTATTACTTGATCTGCAGCTTCTTGGTTATTTACTGAACATATCGGTAGTAAAAGTTCGAGATGTTTTTTACTGCTAGCCACATCTTTACTGAGTGAGCAAAAACGTCGATCTCCTTCTTCTTTTGAGAATTTTTGTATTACTTCCTTTAGCTTCAGGAAAGATTTATCTGTATCCGGAAGCGCACTAAGATCTTCCTTTTTTATAGCATTTAGAATATTTCCTACTAAAGTTATCGAATATGATCTTTGACTAGTATTTTTCTCTAACTTGTCATGTACACGTTCGGCATAATTTGCTACTGTCTCCAATATAGAACTGTTAGGTTGGAGGAAAGAAACAAAGTCACCCCATATGTGGTAATAATCGTTGAGCATAGACATGTTTTTGTCATCTGATAATAGATCTTTCAGTTTATCAATTGCTCTTTCTTTAAACTCTTCTAATTTTCCCACACATGACAGACAGCATACGATGTAGTTTAGCTTTAGGATATCAGCACCGTCGATACACAATTCTACATAGTCTTTATATATTTTTTCTTCTTTTAATCCTTTAAAGATATCATACAACATTACGTTATATTCTATATCATTTGGTCTAAGAGGCCAGATATCACTCCAATCGAGCCCCCAACTAAATCTGTATACCCCCTGTAAGTACGGAGTTGCTAACTTGTTACTTAGCACGCTAATTGCCGTTTTTTCAGGCTGGATTTGCCTATTGCTTCTGGTATAAAAATCCAAAACAGAGTATGAAGACTCATTTAACGACGAATTTTCGTTGGTAAAGATTAGACCTTTTTTGAAATATAAATCATTTACATACCGTAATTCAGGCGGGAGTGTAGACTTATTATCTTCATCAAATGAAATAACCAGCTCTTTTCCAGAGGTTTTCAGTTTTATGGTTCCAAATACTTCTTCACCCTTTTGTTTTAATGACTGTTCAACTATTTTAAAATTATTACTTATTTTTTTGTTGAAAATATCTTGCAGAACAGCAATAATGCCGTTGCAACTCCGTTCTTTCAAGGTGGTGCCTGCAAATTTACTCAAACGCACCAGGGACTCAACAAAACCTACCCATTCTCTTTCTTTTTTAGATTCATCCAAATACGATTTGTAAAACTCTATCCTACTATTTTCGTCATCAGAGAATAATTTCGAAATAAAATCATCTATCTGCTTTATGTTTTTTATTCTACGAATAGGAATCCCCTTGATTTTACCTACATACGAGTGTCCACCGTTCGCGTTGAAATCCACAGCGTTATTAATTTGTTGAGAAGGATCTTCCGGCTGAATCGTTATACACCCATAGACCTCATTACCATCTTTTCTTAATCCATGACTCGTTGCCATAAACTTGACGTCGTCTCTTATTGCAAGAAGTGTATTCAACGCGTCTATTACATCAGACTCGTTCTCTATTTTTTTCACACCGCTATTCACCTCTGTAATCAGATTTTTCACATCATTTTTCCCGGTGTATTTTTTCATCAGTAAACAAAATAACTTAATCGCATTTATCCAACCAGATCTTAATTCACATTGTTCACCCTTATTATTGTAAATGATGTTTTCATGACCACTGCATATTTTTGCCCAAGCATTTCTTACTTGCTGGCTTCCACTATTTGCCATTTCTCTGATATCGTTTCCTTTGAAGAATTTGACTAGATCTTTGTCTGGATCTTCAGTTGGATTGTCTGGGATTCTGTTAAGCTCCAATTCTCCACTTCCAGAACAAAATACCAAAGAGAACAATTGTCTCATCATTGTTTCTACACAGTCGGCAAATCCTCTCGATTTAGAGTCTTTTTGCACTCCAGCACCGTTAGTTACAGGAGTTTGTCCAACTTCGAATGGTATAAACGAAGGAAAAAGATCGTCATTAGATGATACTATATCTGTAAGTTCACTTGGGTATGGATCACCCGTATGCTCTGGCATCATTCTCGCTAAAGTTTCCAGATCTTCCAGAGCTGTGCTGCCGGAAATTACTCCGCAGGCGTAAGCGCATATTATGTCGTTTGCATAGCCTGCATAGTATGGGTGATTTACCCACTTTTCTTCATCTGTAGGAATATCTTCTTCTTTTTCTTTCAAACGCTCAAGCAAAACCGCTCCTGCAACTACTTTCGCCAGAGCGAACAGCTTATAAATTTTTTTAGCTTCCTTGGTTTGTCTCTTTGGTACAAGTAGTGTTTGACTCAAATTTTTTAATATGTCTTCCTTCTTTTCTAAATCTTTAATTCTATCCAAACAGAAAATAAAACTGCTTAGTTCATCTGAATTAATCAAGCTACTCACACAATCAGCCAGGTATTTTACACTGTCCCCCAGTTTTCCTTTGAAATCTTCAACTTTTTTGGCTGTACCATAAAGCGTTTTTAATGATTTAATTTCTCCCAATAGAGATCCAATGTCTTCTTCTGAAGTGTTCTCTATTTTATTTTTGAGAATTTCTATCGATTTTCTCCGAGCATGCAAATCTTTATTATATACGCTAGTCAATGAAGCGAATTCGAAATATCTCAAGACAGCAGCTTCGTAATCGTCCCTATTAATATTTTCATTTTTTGCCTTTTTGATTATGATCCCTATATCGTCATCTGCAGTCGTATTATTCATTTCACGATTTCTCGTTTCATTAGCAAGCCTGAACATTTTTGCAATTATTTGCAGTACGTGCTTAGAATCTTTAAAATCTTCGCTTATCGATCCATTACCTGTTGCATTAAATCCTGAACCTCCAGTTGATGGATGCGTCAAGATCAACAACTCTGTCATCGCATCGTCACTACTATCATCACGACTACACGCCTCGAAATCTTTAAAACCAAATCTTATGTTCCCAAAATGCCGATGCTCTCGTAATGTACCATCTCGAAGAGTTATTAATCCGCGAATTAAGTCTGTACTTGAATCAAAACGTTTCTCAAACAGATCCTTTTTCTCGTCTTGAAACTTTTTGTACTGTTTCAGTTGCAGTGCATCTGTTAATTGAAATACAAACGCACTAAGCATCGCAAGCACAATGAATTTTTTCATATATCTCTCCCATTTCTTCATTTTAACAGGGAAAACATAACAAAAAAAAGTTATTTTTCTATTAATTGTATGTATATTTTTTTAATTATTGACATCTGTCGCGCTTTAATCGCAAAGGGGGCAGTTCACCGTCACTTACATAGTTAACATGTTTTGTATTAGTAGCTCAAATATAAATCATCAAAGTAAAGAGAATAAATGCTCCGTGCTGAAGTGACTACAACTTCGTCCGTAAGATTTGTGTTCTTTACCTAATTTGTTGTTAAGCCGAATGATACATAGGCTTATGTCAACTCAATAGTATACTATATAGACAAAAAATTTTTTTTAGTTTTGTATCCTCATTATTAATCAGATGGGTACGCTAAACATTTACCTAGTTTTGAGCTGTGATTCGTTCAATTTATTTCCATCTCATGGGAGGGGTGAAAACCCTCGCCTTCCGAACAGACTTGAGTTCAAGGCGAGATCCATCTTCTCTCTGATATTTCTCCTGCATTTTAGTTATTAATGCTGAATATGGTTAGGATACAAGGTAATTCTTGCAGGTACAGCTGTACGCTTTCGCCTATGCGGCGAGCATCAGGCGTGACACCTGAACCCATCTTTTTCGCCTGTATACTCCATTAATCGGCATGCTGGTATAAGAGCAAGGATAAGACATGATTTCGTTTAAACCACGAGTTCGTATTTTTTGATTGACGCCGAACGGTATCTTGCGACCTCATACATGAGCGATCGCACATTTTACAAGACTAGCTCAATCGATTGATTTTATTGCAGGGAGGAACGGCTGTACCAGCAAATACTCCAAAAGGAATTCCTAATACAATATTAGCAGCGGTTTATAAACGTGTATGAACATGCGAGCGCAGCGGAAAAATGAGTGCAGGTGTCACATCTGCTCTCCGCCACGTAGGCGAAAAATATTTACGCCATAACTTTGCATAAATCTCAAGGAAAAATGTACAATCGAACCATCGTTTTGGTGATCAAGTTTATGGATGCTAAAGTGTTGTACGTTGCGGATTTTTTTTACAATCAAAATTTTTTGGTTAGCATGGTAAATCCGTTATAAATCAAAAGGTTCCGCAGTTGTCGTTTGGTGTGTCAAAAGACGGACTCGGCTGACAGTGAGACAGTTACGATGTTTTGTCAGCCAAATAATCCTGCTCCATACATACCGAAAAGCCACGAGTAGAGGGCTTTGTGCGACATTGTCTTGCTGATGGATTCGCTAAAAACCGAAATGGGGCGTTGTAATTTCCTGGAAAAAAAAACAACCTGAAATTGTAGTTCAAGTAATTCAATAATCTCTCGATTTTTACATAAAATCTTTGAAAAATCTCGAAGTTGAGCTTCACAAAATCATCAATGATAACAACCTGTTAAAAGAAAAATTTTGATCTTTTAGCGAGCATAATGGGAGTCAGTAAAAAAGCAGTGATTACGTTGATTTCCGAGAGCCAAACGTCGAAAATTTCAAAACAGCGAAACAATACGTGGATTTTATGAGCGTTACACCATCGCATTTTCAGTCGGGATCATCGGTGCATAGTCACTCGCATATCCCGGAAATCGGTTCAAAAAGGTTGAGAAATGTACTGCACATGAACGCTCTGTCCGTGAAGCTTCATAACGTTTGCTTTCAGAGATTCGTGGGAAAATTGCTGTGCAAAGGCAAGACTCAGAAGATAAGCATCGTCGCCATTATGCGAAAACTTATGTATGTTTTTTTCGGTATGCTCAAAAATTCTCACAAATTCATAAGACAATTTACGTACATCGTCTTACCCTAAGGCGATTATTTTTCATAATCTCTCCGCAGTTTATGCGATGCCAATACATGAATGACTCTATTAAAGAAATAATTTTCTACATTTTTTCAATTTCCGTATCGCTGGTGATTAATTTTACAAAAAAACATTGATTTTTTTTCAGCGTTTCTACCTCCACTTGGCGGCCAATTGGTTATTGCAGGTCTTATTAAAAGATCGTCTAGATCCAACGCCATGTTAGTGATAAAATGGGCAAAACTATGGAAAAGTAAGTACAAGGGTTAAAAATGACACAATCTGAAATGGTGAAGAAAATTTTAAACAAGAGAAAGCCAACGGGAACTGATTTGGGGAGATTAGCTTTGTTAGTTGGTATATCTCATAACCAAGCAGTGAGAAACGGTGTCGATTTTCAGTACCCATTTGAACAACAGGACTTAGAGGCTCGTTTATCGAAGTTAGACGAAGAACAGTTTTTTATATACTATGGTTTTATCGGCTTATACAACATAGTACAGTCGTATAGAAGTGATGGTCAGGCGAATTATCAACAGGCCGTCAGATGCTATTACCATATGATGCTTATACTAAATAAACCGTATATGCTAGCGCCGATAAAGGTTATTTCCGATGACTGCTTCAGTGAGAACGTAAAAAATGAGGTAAGACTTTTTAAAAAATCAATAGAAGTTGCCTCTGCTATAGATCAGTTTTACAAGGATGTAGAGGAAATATATAATTTTCCGGAACTTTATTCTACTTTTCAAGTTTTTGGCAATTTGAAGGGGTATATTAATGCCTACAATGATGTCATGAGATATATAAAAGAAGAAAAAAAATCTGAATATGACGAGATAGTATTGGGGCTTCCGTATATCACAGAAGAGGATTATCTACCAAAAACTCCTGTAAAAGCGAAGAACGCTATCCGCAATATTGACGTTTTTAAAGGCGAGGTGTTTTCTACGAAATTTTACAATTTGTATAGAGGAATAGTAATAAATGACAAATAAAGCTCTACAAATTGACAGTACAGAGCATAAAGAATCAAGATACGATAAAATCCTGCAGGACATAACCACAAACACCTTAGCTAAACTTTCACTAAAGCGCATGAAGCGCAGCGAAATAATGAATATAGCAAGTACGACCATGGACGGCGTTGAAATTGATATTAAAAATTTCGATACCATAACCCTAAACGCTCAGACCAAGAGAGTATTGGATGTATTGGTTCTAAAATTAACCTCACAAATGCCGTATAACGCCACTGCTGAAGAAGTTGATAAAAATCGGCTTGTGAATATCAATATAAAGGAGTTTATGGAGTTATGCGGGCTAAAGGATATAAAGGAAGCCAGGAAACAACTGAAAGAAACGAAAAAAGCGTTATTTGAAGTGCATATTCATTACGAAAATGAGCGGTTAAAAAAGCGCGTAGATGCCAGGTTAATAGATGCTGTAGAAGAGGATTTCGACACCAAAAGAGATGGAAACGTCTCATTTTACTTTACTATGAATATGGCTCGACATCTTAGTCGCGCTTATCCGATGCATATTTCTTTGAATATGTTTAAAATCGATATGCGACGATATCCTCACGCACGTAATATGTCCAGGGCATTTTATGTCCACCATAACATGAATAAAAACAAGAAAAATTCAAACAGAATGTCCATAGAAAATATCCTGAAATGGCTCCCGGACATGCCCACCCACGAAGAGGTACTGAGCGACGGTCGTCAAATTCGACAGCGCGTGATCGAGCCCTTCGAACGCAGTCTTAATTCGCTGATAGAGTACGGGATAATAACACGATGGATTTATCTTAACAGTGACGGATCCAATATTCCGGACGATCAAATAGCTGTTATTAAATATGAAGATTGGATCGGTTTGTTGATAGAGTTTGAGCTGAAAGATTATCCTCTACAGATATAGCAGCAAGCTTGAGGCTTGGCGCAAGTACAGCAGTACCAGCCAAATTATGCTCTGGTTTTGCTGAACCAGCTAAATTACGCTCCGGTTCTGCTGAACCAGCTAAATTATGCTCCGCTAGGTGATTCATACCAGTTTCCAAATTTCAGCCAAATGTAAAACTACCGGCTTGAGACAATTTAGCGCCTAGCCTCAGGCTGCCGTGCTTCAGAGGTGAGGAATCTAATTAGTTCAGCAGAACTGCCGCACTTCTTCGCAACAAGAAGGCGTGTCTCTATTTTTTATCAAATACTTTTTAAAAGTTGATTTTTGGTTCATATTTTTGCAATAATTTCAATTGGTTAACATTTAGCCAAATGTTGTAGTTTTACAGGAGTAACGGTTATGAAAAAGATGATTATAGGAATAGCGATATTAATTCAATGTATTGATATTGGAGCAATGGAAAATCAAAGGCGAAACACACCTAATAATAGCAGTAATTTTTTACCAGCTAACCATTTCGATACAAAAACAGGCGTAGCGGTAGCCTCCCAGCGCTTCGCTGGAGCAATGAAAAATCAAAGAGCGAGCACACCTCGTGGCAGCAATAATTTTTTACCTGCCAACTGTTTCGATGTCGGAATAGATTGCATGGGAGACGATGTTTTGAACGCTATAAAAGCAGCAGCTTCGGATAAGGCAGCTTTATCAAGGGAAATTGCAAAGTTATCAAGCGGATATCGTAATTACTTTGATAGACTGAGAGTACAGATAAATCAGGAGCATTTTAGGCAAATGACGGAGCTGCAACAGCAGCATGAAACTGTTCTTAACGAAACAATTCAAGAAAAGGATAGGGAAATAAGAAGAAAAAAGTTGCAAATTAATCGGTTGCAAGCACAGGTGAAATCTCAGGCTAGTTCATTGAATGAAGCAACGACCGATATCAGCCATCTTGAGGCATATATCCAAAGATTGGAAAATGATTTACAGGCGAAACGTACAGCTGCGGCTACAACGGAAGTTTCAGACTTGTTCTCCGATGACGATTTTGCTAATAACGCGGATATTTTCGATAATCAACTGCATAACATGGAAGATTCTATTAATGCAGACAGCAATAACGCAGACGCTGCGTGTAATACAATTAAATCGATTTATGATGTAACTTCCAATATGATAATCTCTGATATAAAGAGAAGGCACACTAAGGAAATTACAAGACTCACTAATCAATTTGATGAAAAAGAACGTCTGTTAAAGGAGGAATATGATAAGACGATCGAGAGCCTAAATGAACAAATCCAGACACTTACGAATGAAAACACAAGGCTGCAATGTAAATTGGATTTAATGCGTTCAGTTAATCAAGTACTGTCAGCCAATCCTTCACTAGCAGGACGTCCGCTTATCAGAACAAGGGCGGCCAGCGTGAAAGCTATTACCGACTTCGTACAAAGAAAAAATACGATGGAAGATTTGTATAACAGATTCCGAGCTTTTTCAAATTTATATGGCAGAACTGATCTCGGAGTAAAAGCTACAAAAGTCGATTTTAATAAAGTTCAAAACTGGATAGCGACCGCTCAAAATGCCTATAGTTTGTATGGAAGGTGCGTGTTTCCAGCACCAAGCAGGCCTTATCTCAATGAAGAAGGGAAAGATTGCCCTACCGCTCGTAATGAGATCATTGATGGTAGAGGCATAGGAACACCTTTATACCAAATAAGAGGCAGAATTGAAGAAGGCCTGAAAATTTTAGGAAGATATGGAACCTCTGTCAGAGGAAGATTGGATCAAATATGGCAGAGCACACCTGCAGCCGATAATTATGTGCAAATGACATGGTATCACCCAATATTTTGGGGGCATACAACAAATGAGTTGTGTTTCTATAGAAATGGTAATCGAGAAGGAAGATTTTTTCATGAATACGGTGGAGGATGCTGGAAAGATATGGAAGGATTTGTTGGTAACTACCACGGTAAATGGAAAGTGGGGTGTGAATCAGGGGACGCCAGAGATACCTGGAATCCGTTATTTGTTCCTCGATACAACGCTGCATTAGAAGAAACAAAAAATGCAATCTTACAAAGAGAAGCTCAGTTATTGGATCTTGAAACCAATCCAGAGTCAGAATTAAACAAAGCCTATCGGCAAGCAAGACGTATTTCTCCGACATGCGTTGATGTTCCGGTTGTCGAGTTGGATAGTCTGATTAGACAATACAATGAGTTTATGAGAATGTAATGGGGCTGTGTTGTATTTCTCTTAGTGGAGCAAAGTTTAGCAGGTACTGCTTACTAGCTGATCCAGCGGAATCGCCTATGCAGCGGGCGGCAGCAAGCAGCTACATGAGCCCGCCGGATCAGCAGGAATTGCTTCCGGCGGTAAGTTCATTGTGTGACATAATCAGCAGCTCAAAAACCAGTATGGATTCCCTAGCGGAGCGAAACCCAGGCTGCAGGATCATCCTGCCTAGCGGAGCGAAACCCAGACTGCAGAATCATCCTGCCTAGCGGAGCGAAACCCAGACTGCAGAATCATCCTGCCTAGCGGAGCGAAACCCAGACTGCAGGATCATCCTGCCTAGCGGAGCGAAACATAGCAGGTACTGCTGTACCGGTTCAGCGGGATGACTATTCTATACTCCACAATTGCATAGTGATGGCTCGTAGCTCATTTGCTTCTGTTGGCTCAGGTAAAGTTAAACCGTCGTCTGTTTCGATAACCGCTTGATTTTGTAATACAGATCTAATCTCCGGCTTATCTCCCACAACTTCAATACGTCTACCGGCAATAGTAGAACCAATGTCGTGCAAAGTACCAACGAAATTTCCGGTATCACAAAATAACATCATTGAACCATCGGATTTATTTATAACTTCAGAAACGTAAAGGTCGTAATGCCATGTGTGTCGACCAAATCCCCAACCGCAGCGTCCTCGAGCATGAAATTCTCCTTTTCTGACCGTGGTTCCCAAATCCTTGTTGAAAATCTCAGGAGCTACAATTAAGGAATTTTCTTTTGCTGCGATAGTTCCGACCGTATTAGAAAATGTATTTCCTGCACGTGCGAAAAAACCACCTTTAGTTGCGATTGTAGAAAATTTATTTTCGATGGAATCCGCCGCATCAAAGATAATGTTTCCTTTAGCCAAAATTCCCGTATTTCGGTTTTGCTTGTAGTACGTCGCTGGCATATAGAAATGAGCATGAGCTCGCCAGAAACTGGTATCATGTACCCAGCGACCGTTTTCTATAGCTATCGGAGTGGCTTCATTGAAAATTCGATTTGCCTGTACACGCAAATCCTTCTCCAGAGCAATTATTCCATTATCGTTACCAAAAACAGAGGCATTTTGCACCGATAATCCTCCAGCTTGAAAAATCGCGTTTCGATTTATCCAATTGTGCCCGTTCATATTAAATCTAAACGATGCACCGTTATAATCAACATTTTCTTCGTTTACAAAATCGTGAAGTAAATCGATATTAAACCTGAAATTTCCCTCAAACAAAGGAACTTCACATGGCAACGGAATACGGTCGAGAATTATATCAATATCACCAACAGTCTGCATTCCTCTAGGTGGGACATGATCATAAATTTGATCACTGGCCTCAATTATACTTGCTCCCGAAATGTCACCAAAAGTCACCAAAGCATCTCCATCCTTTATCGCTCCGTGTATTTCTTCTCCATCTGTCAAGTAATTCTGTTTAGGTACCAAGCTATTTTCCGGGTTAAATACCTCACAATTGCGCGATAACTCTATCGCTGGTTTAGTATTTTGCTGAATCTGCCGACCTCCATTAGCTTTTATTGTAGCATTTGTATCCTCTCCAATATAATGATTTATCCGATGTATCCCGCTTTTAAACGTCGCATCTTTAGCATTGTAAAATTTGTTTATTTTGTTATTCCCTTGAAAAACAGATTTTCCATCGTTTTTCAACTTGTTTATCCGAGTATTTTTTGTCTTCAGTTCCCCTTGATTATCCAAAGAATTGACTGAAGAGTTCTTTATTTTACTTTTTCCTCGTAAAAACGCCGTATTAATATGAGAATCGGTAATTTTCGTCTTAGAATCGCCCTTCGTATTTAACGTAAGATCAGAGCCTTTATCGATAGTTAGCTTTGCAGTTCCCCCTACTGACACTGTCGCCTTTCCTTTTACTTTCGAAAATTGCATCTTACCGCTATCCGAATGTATAAAGGAACTGCCCGACTTAACCTTGTCTACGGTCATTTCTCCATCAGCTTTCGTCGAGAAAAACGTTTTGCCGCCGGAACGATATTTTCCTACCGATAACTGACTTCCAGAATTTTCTACGTATTCGGCGCCGTCATTTATACTACCAATTTGCGCTTCCGCTCCGTCTTCCACTTTGAAAATCGATACTTTTCCCGAAATAGAGCCTATGTATACGTCTGCTCCTGAAATGCTTAGGTTCGAAGTATACGGAAACTCCAATTTCCCTATACGAGTGGAGCCGGAAATATTAAAAAGACATTCTATACTCGCCTGACCGGAAACGTTAAAAGTCCCATTTTGAAGAAAATCAACTAAATGATATCCTGTTTCCGCTACACTTTTTTTGTCTGCTGGAATGGTCAGAGAAAATTGATTAAACTCCATTTGCCCGTTGTTTTGCAGTTGATCTCCCACTATGAACAGGGCATTGTTCCCCCTGATTTTTCCTGTTAGACTGTTATTGATCTCTTGTGCTGCCAAACATACTCTTCCCGAGTTTGCTTTTAGCTTTCCGTTATTGATAATTTTAGATGAAAGAGAGCTGCTGGTATCTATCTTTAAATCGCCACGAGCACCAACCGTTCCGTTTACCAATATACTGCATATATATCCTTGGGACATAATTCTTCCGTTTTCTGTAACTAGAAGAAGCCCGTTTACTTCAACAAAACTGTTGTTCAGAATAAATATATTCGTTCGTAGAGTTCCAGCGACATCTAAATTGGTCTTTGCAACTTTGAACTCATCGATTGCGTTGCGACCTAAAAGATTTACTTCCGGAGCCAAGACTTGGCATCGCTTCGCCTTAAAAGAATCCAATGTCAGAGGAATCGCGCCAGATATAATTTGTATAACGTCGTCTTTTGAGTTGGATGTCAATAACAAATCCCCATCTATATTTTTTACAGATAATCCACCTTGGTCAAATTCATAATCCGGCAGTATCTCTAAATCCACTCCGTTATACTGAACACCTACGCTTCCCGGAGTGGCTCCCTCTTGTAAATTCAATTTATGCATCATTGAGAAAATACACTCACTATAACTAATTAATAATAATCCTATAAAAACCTTTTTCATTACCTTACACCTTATTCTATTTTTCCTCGCCTACGCGGCGGGCGACAGCCTGAGGCTGTGCGCTATTTCTCACCTCCGGTGGGGAATTTACCATGTAGCGCTACTGCAACTCGTAAACCAGTATGAACCGGCTGGCGCAGCGAAACATTAGTTGGTCCAGCGGGACCGGAGGCGGTTCGACTGAACCAACGAAATAAACCTCTCCATTCTAAGAGAAACATCACACAGACCTATTACATTCTCATAAACTCATTATATTGATTAATCAACTTATCCAACGCAGCAACCGGAAAATCGATACATGTCGGAGATGCCTTTTTTGCTTGTCTATAAGCCTTATTCAACTCAGATTCCGGATTAGTTTCTAGATCTAATAATTGAGCTTCCCTTTGATGTATCGCATTTTTTACTTCTTGCAGAGCTTCGTTGTACTTAGGAACGAATTGTGTGTTCCATATGGCTGTGCCATCAGGATACCCTCCATCTGTTTCGCTATCTCGATTACCGACAAATCCTTCAGCATGCCTCCAATTTTTCCCACCGTATTCCTGAAATAAACGTCCTTGCTGAGCACCATTTTTCAGAAATTCCATTTCGTCCGTAGCATGATTCCACCATGTTCTCATAAGCCATACCATAGTTACCCTAGTATTGATATCAGGATTGTTTTGGAGAATAGTGTTCAATCTTCTTCTGGCAGCGACAGCGTGAGTCCCATTTAAACCATTAAGCCCAGTCGTAATTCTGTTGGTTATATTATTTAGCGGAGCAGCTATATCCGTGCCGGAAAAAGAAGCTGTTCCCTTTGGAAGTCCCCATCCTCCTGTTGTCACAGTTATCCAACTTGGGGGATTATGTAAATCTTCCCTACTGGAAAAAGGAGCCGCATCCTGTGGGAATACACATTGCTCATACAGACTATATATACTTCGGGCACTTGTTATCCAATCTTGAATTTTTCTTAAATCCATTTTAGTTGCTTTTATTCCAAAACTTCTTTTTCCATATAACCCCGCAAAAGCCTTAAACTTATCGTACAGATCTTCCATCATTCTTTTCTTTTGTGAAAAATCTCTGATTGCTTTTATGTCAGCCGCCTTATTTCTGATAATTGGACGTCCAGCTAACGATGGATTAGAAGATAACACCGTATTAACAGAATTTTTAAATTCCAGCTTACGCTCTAATTGTGTATTTTCATTCTTAAGTCTCTGGATTATGTCGTTTAATATATCTATTTTTCTGCTATATTCCTCATCTAAAAGCCTTTTTTCCTCATTGAACTGGTGAATAAGCTTTGCAATATCTTCGTTATGTCTACTCTGTACCTCCAGTTTTAATAAGTTCACGTTCGTATTGTATACAGCTTGGATTGAATCCAGTGTTGTTCCTACACGATTGCTACTTAATCGTATTGATGTTGATACATCCTCCAGATGCATATCAAAAACATCCGCTCTATTGGAAAAATCGCTTTCGGAAAACAGTTCTGAAACGTCTGCTGTAATTGCTTTTTCCCGTTTTTTTCTCAAATCCGACTCTATATCTCTTATCTGAGCGTCGAGATTATCGAATCCAACCACTGTGGTGTGTGATGCTGATGCAAGGGAATTCATTTTTGTACGTAGCCGTTGAATTTCTGTTTTCTTTTTCTTAATTTCTGCATCTTTTTCCTGCACCACCTTGTTTACAGATGTTTCCTGTTCTTGCTGCTGTGCCTGGAGCTGTTGAAAATGTATCTGATTTATTTTTGGTCTCAGCTCATTTAAATAATTACGATATTCCGTCGATAACGCCGCAATTCCGTTCGATAAAGCCCTCTTGTTCAACGAAACTGTTCTTGTAACATTTTGAATATTTTCGTTCATACGGATTACACCTGCATCAAAAAAACCTGCCGGCACTAACTCGGCAGTTCGAGTATTTCTGCTCGTACTCGATCTTCGGCGTTCCATAGCCCCAATATTAATACATTGAATTAATATTGCTATTCCCATAATTACCTTTCTCATAAGCATTACTCCTGTAAAACTATACCATTTGGCTAAATATTAACCAATTGAAATTATTGCAAAAATATGAACCAAAAATCAACTTTTAAAAAGTATTTGATATAGTCTCAAAAGGGAATAGAAAATGTCCGCTAAATTCCTGAGGTACAGAGAAACATGTCTAATAATTCACAGCATTCTCAATTTTAAAACTAATGTTTAACACTCTGCCGCTTTATAAACTTCTTCGTACCAACGCTTGGAATTTTTACGTAATTTTTCTTTATAATCTTCAAAAGCCAATTTTACTTGATCCTGGTCTATAGAAAACAATGTTGATAGGCACGATTCTAACACTCCATAATCTTCATCGTCACAGAACAAAGACATCAACTCTTTTGCATACTCAGCTGTATTTCCCTCTGATGCTTCATCCAGAGCTCGAGAATAGTTATCCAAAGCGATTTTATAGTCATCGTCATTATCGCAGCCGTCCATTGCTATTCTAAAGTTTTCATGCAGTCTCTTTTTCCAATCATCAAATTTGTTCATATAAACAACCTCCTACTTTGGTTTCCTAGGAATATATCCTTTTGATTTAGCATAATCCAGCGCTTCAGTTAAGCCCGAATTGTATTTTTTACCAGTTGCCTTCTTCACGTCCCATATCTCTTTTGCCATAGCATCTCTAATATTACCATTGTCTATCATATCCTTTACTTCCTTTCTATACGCTCTTGCAGCTGAGCTATTACCATAGCTAGAAGTTTTCATGTGATCCCCACGAGTCATTTGAATGCACGGCCCTTCATTCCTAGGAATAGGAGATATCGAATCTGCAATCACGTGGTGCCTATCGCATGAGATTCCTTCAGCAGTTTTTCCCTCCAATTTGCTATAAGCTCCACCTCTACTTGTGACTATTTCTGGATTTTGCATCGTTGCAGCATTACAGCTCCTTGTTCCTGATTTTATCTTTGGTTTAGCCTTTGATACAACTTCGCATTCTATTTTCCCATTACCTAACAATTTCGCTGTAAACTTTCGAACGCCCTGCTTTCCTACCGTTGCGATTTTCCCTATAGGAAGAAATGATGCTCCTACATCGAATGCCAACGCTCCTAAAAATTCTGTTGCAGAAGTATCCCCATAGTAGGCGTCCATACATGAGCCTAGAATGGGTATAAAACTAAGCGCATTTTGAATATCACTTTTGCCTATTTTGGATAATTCATCCTGATACAATCGCTCTAAGCGGGCTTCATCTGAGTTATCTCTACGAATCAGGGATCCGGAAACATACCCTTCTCCATTTAGAAAACGGCACTGAGCTTGATAATCAGCTGCTGCTTCTGCTCGGATTTCATTATAGCGCTTGCTAACGCTTTCTTCAGCCTCCCTTCGTATTACATCCTCATCGGAAAGTGGAATATTGTTGAAATCGTCAATGTAATCGAGTGTTTCCGTATCAAGTGAAGCGAAAACGTATTCTTTTCTTGCTTTTACCGCATTGTCCGCTGATTCTTTTTTTTCTTTTTTCTCTAGCAATGCTAACTGACCAAAAATTTCTTTGTATTTCTCTTCGAGAATTTTCTTTTTTTCAGTATATGAATTTTTCTCCGTTTTATCTTCCGAAGTATTTTTCGTGAGTTCAGCGTGTTCCTTATTTGCTTTTTTTATCTCTTCGGTTATTACTTTCACCTTCTCTTCATTTGAGTCTTCTTTGTTCAACTTTTGTCTTATTTTTACCTTTTCTTTAATGACAGGAACCTTCTTTTTTACTTCCTCAAAGGCCTCATTCTCAGACATTTCTTCATCGTCCACCAGCTGATCGACTTCGTTTTCAGCCCAATCTTCGAGGATATCATTGCGCTCTTCACGATCTTCACGTTCTTCGTCAGATTCCTGCAATGCAGGCGGATCGTCGTCTTTTATGAACTTGTGGAGAGCATCGTAAACGGCAAAAACATCCCCGAAATGCACCTGAAAACTACTGTCTTTTTTACTATGAAACTCCGGAACTCTTTCATGATGTATTTTTTTAGCTTCAATATGTTCTTGAGATTTATCCTGACCAACGTATCCGAAAAAAGCTGATTTTTCTGTAAGAATCCCACCGACTTTCAGGTAAAAATTTTCAGTCCCGATGAACTCAGCGTAATCGTCGATTTTTCGTTCAAATTCGCTCGAATGAACACCGCTTATTCCAACGTATTTAACGTAATCCTTCAGATTTCCGACGAAATCCATGAATCCATTATTCTTTGACGTAGCTACTGCTTTGTCTTCACCATTTGTTTTACCATCGGCGAACATTCCAAGTCCCATAGATATCCCGTACCCTGTAGACTCACTCTTCATCTCATTTGCGAGAGTCTTAATAACCGTATCTCCAGTAAAAACCGCGTGAACCAAGGCAGCTTTAATTTGTGCCTGGGTTATGTATCCGTCTTTCGCCTCGATATTCAACTTCTTCTTTGCTTGAATTGTTGTAGGAAGGTATTGAACAGCGTGAGTACGCGTATTCTGCGAGCTTATATTGACCGAACTGGACATTAGTAGAGCGTTGTTCATCGCCGCCATTCCTCCGCTCATAAGCGAGCCGGCAAACGACAATAAATCCATACTTACACCGCTTTGATGTACCGATACAGAGCTTGTTTTTGTATGCGGCATAGCGTATGTAACGAACGTTTTAGTTTTAATATCAATGTCATTTCCGGCTTCGTAATGCCCACAGAAACTCGATTTTTCATCGTTGTGGAATATCATATTTCGCCCTGCCTTCATGCAGTTTCCACGCGTAATATGTTCCTCTTGCTTGATATCTAGCGAAAATGTACCGATTTGTATCGAAGGACCATTAACAAACTGAGATATAACTCCGATCATGCTCCCTATGTCCGCCATTTTTATATCACTTACACCGTTGAATCCTTTGAAATTTTTTACGGCATCTCCTATCGTTTTGGCCGTTTCGCATACCCTAATTCCTTTTGCGATCGCTCCTATGGCAGATGTTGTAAATCCCACCATATTCCCGCTTTGATATGCCTGACGCATCGACTGCAGCTGTGCCAAAGAATTCGGTACACTCATGCCTCCGAAAAAAGAAATACCCGATTTCTCCTCGTGAATTTCCAATATATGTCGCTCATCTACCGGGATATCCTCCTTGGTGCTTTTCGTTATGATAATGTCAGAACCTGCTTGTATAAGCGTATAGCCGAGTCCTATGCGAGTTTCTTTGCCCTCTTGCCCGAGCGATTTAAAATATTCTACATGATATCGTGTTGGTACATGAAAATCATCTAACTGCCTCGTATCGGATGATGCACTGCCGAAAAGACCGCTTTTTTCAAAATGAGCATAGTTATGTAGAACAACCGACGCCGGCATGTTCAGGGTATCAATGCCTTGATCCTCGAAAATTTTCGCATTTACTGCTATTCCCAAATTTCTTATTTTCGTTCCTTTTTGAATCACTATAGGAGCCAAAAAACTACAATCATCAATGCTCTCAATTCCCTCTGTATGTACGTAATTATCTCCACTTCGCCAATCATGCGACCATTTATTTATTACAGTCTCATTCGTCTGCTCGTCTGCTTCGATGTATATCACCGTTTTAGCACCTATTTGCGATGCTCGATTAAGCAGTCGCTGCCCTATCTCCATGTCCACCCTATCACCAAAAATTTTGGCATGATCTAAGTTAACGTTTTGTGTCATTTCGATATGAACAGGACCGTTTCGAGCTATCAGACTTCCTTTTTCTACATCTAAACTATTTCCACTAAAATAAATTCCTCCTGGCTTCATTGAGTATCCCGATAACGGCATTAAAATCAAAAATCCAAACAGGTACTTCTTCATGACCACATCTCCTACAAAAACAATAAGTTACATAGGAATTAGCATTACATAATATCCAAATAAATGCTACCCTTAATAATTAAACAAGACATGCAGTCACAAAATCAATATGACTCATCGCCTGATTTATCGAATAATAAAAGAGCAAAAAATAATCGAAATTGTGTCTATGTTCCGGCATTATGAACAAGTCTAAAACAAAACTCACAGGGAGGCGTACTCATCGGAATACGAGGTATTGCCATCGCAAACACTTCGGGTATAGGCGAGATCACGTCTCGTTCGAAATAAAAACCGTGGGTTCATTGTGGCCAGGTCGAACATTTTTAAACTACTGCGACAAAATCAGGTGCTGATTTTAGTCTGAACCTGGCGGATAGAAAAAATCAGAAAACGCTTTCGATATTTTACAGAACGCGAGGTAGCACAGTATCCGGATGTCTACAGGTGATGGTGAAATAGTGTATGAGATACTGAGATGTCTAAACGGAGGTAATGAAACGTCGTCACAGTCACTGTTTGGAATTGATGGATTTTGTGGAGTTTTCATGGTGCACTACATGATTTTATACGGTAATTCTTTGGAGATTTTTGGAGGACTGTTGATCACTGCAAGCATGATCAAGATAGATTATCTGTTTTTACATTAAATAATATTTTTATACATTAACTAATTTTTAATTTTTTTTTGATATAAGTGCTAAGTCGATTTAGGAGATAAAGATGAATAAAACGTTGTCAATTTTATTTAGTGGAGCACTTTTCTGCGCTTTCTCGGCTGAGAGTTGTGCAACCAATCAAGTAACGTCCGATCCTGTACAAATTGCGATTAAAGCTCTCAATTTGCCTGGTTATGAGGGGTATGAACAAGGGAAAAAGCCGCAGCTTTGTATTTTATGTGCGAACCCAACTCAGAAAAGATGGAAAGAAAAGTCAAAAGAACTGAGCAAAAACTATGATCTAACATTTATAGATCTCGGTGAAGATGGAGTTGGTATGGCTTCGGATCGAAGATTTGATGATGTAATGGAAGAGATGGGCTATGAACTACTTGACTGCTATGAATCACCTAGCAACCTTCCACTAAGTAGCTGTAAAGCAGAAGGAGCATCTGAAAGCGATTTAAAGAGCTATGCAAGAATGTGCGGAAGTGCCTTTAGATATGAGACCAAAATGTACCTAGGTAAGTATAAGAAAACTGGAAGTAACACAGTTGTTATTAGGTGCAATCTGACCTCAAAAGTATTTCAAGAGTATGCTCGCAAGTATTTAGTGGATAAGTTTGATGCGATCGTACAAGATATAACTTCAGTCGATGTCTGTACACTTCCGGAGGAAACGATGGTCAGTTTAATGGCATCACTAAAGAACAATGGTGTATTTTTGTCCTCTGATTATTCCTCTGACAGTCTGAGCGATGAGTATGAGAAGGTTTTGTGGCACGTTAACGTCATGAAGTCCCAGATAAATTACGCTAAACAGAAGAATGATGCCGAACAGGAAAAAAAGTTTGTCTACGAATTGAAGGAAATAGAAAAAGATCTTCGAACAAACCCGTGGATATCAGTTATAAATGAATTACCATCTTATTCACCATGGAAGAGAAGTGAAAAAAATGGTGTGTGGAACATCAATAGCGAAAAACAGAATTTCAATCTACCGATAGATAATGCATTTGTTAAGAGTTGGAAGGTTAGAGCAAACTGTGCGGCTATTTGTAAAATCGACGGAGATCTTGCTAAACATCTGATAGGGGCTATCCTGATAGGTAATGATTTTTACCAGCCGTATACTCGTCAACGAGTTATGATAGCCAAGTTTGATCCAGAATCAAATTCTTCTGGCACGAATAGCAATCATCAGTTGTGTAATGATGCATCAATCTAAGATAGACGAGCTTAACCGACGCCTCCTAGAAGATTACTCCTCGGATTATTCCGATACGGATAGCGAATAAGAAACGTAAGAATAGAGCACGTGGAATTAGGTAGAAGGAGAAGACATCTTTTAAGTGTGATGGATTCTCCTTTTTCTTTGAACACGGAATTTTTAGATCGTTCTTTAGTTCATTCATAAAATTCGTTTTCAATTGGTCGGAGCGTGACTTAAAAAAGTAATTTCCGAAATCAAAGTCTACGTTTATATTCTCGGAAATGGGAGTTTTAGATAATGTTTCACTAATGAACTGATTTTCAGCATTTGGAAACATGGATTGCAATCTATAGAATAATTTTGGAGAACATAAATTTTGGTAAGGATGCATTTAAAATGGAAAAAATTTTAAGCATAGAGCCGTTGGCGGATCATAAAGAATTAGTTACCACTGTCGCAGAGTGGTGCTTTGAGGCGTTTGATGGTCCGGGAACGTCTGTAGAAAAATGTGAGGAGATTTTTCAAAACAGATTAAATATAAATTGTTTAGACACATGCTTTTTAGCATTTTTAGATGGTCAAGCTGTCGGGACTGTATCATTGACTTCGGGGACTATTCCTAAGCATTCGACATTGAGTCCATGTCTTTCCAATCTTTTTGTTCTTGAAAAATACAGGCATGCAGGTATTGGACAGAGCTTGATTGAATATGCCCAGCAGAAATTAAGAGACATGAATTTTACAGAGGCTTATCTTTATACGACTAAATTGACCATTCATTTGTGGTACGCGAAATTCGGGTGGGAACTCATTGAGGAGGATAAAGTTAACGATGTCTCGATAAAAATTATGAAATGCAAAATTTAAATTCGTCGCGAGTAATTTATGGCCGATATAAAAACAACGTTTTCGGGAATATAGAAATGATCGAGAATTTGGAAATTACATTTCATCATATAGGAAAACCGGTGCCGTTGGAGAGCATAGCGGATCGTCCGAACGTGAAATACAGTCCGTTGTTCGATATGTATTCGCTGGATCTGAAAAATGAATTTTCCATTCCGATTGAATTGCACGCTTTTGGAGAAAATTCGTCATTGCATCCGAGAATTCAGAATGAAACTCACGTTGCTTTTAAGGTAAACGACATCGTTTCAGCGTTGAAAAATCAAGAAATTCTCATGCCATTATATCAGCCGTTTGCAGATTATCGTTGTGCCATGATAAACGTTAATAATCAGCTTATCGAACTCATTGAAACTTCGTTATCCGAAAGTGAAATTTGGGGAGATGGGATTTTTAAAGACAGTATTCTTTATCCTCAAAAATCAGAAAATTAATATAGTTCTATTGGACTATTATCCTATCGAAATCCAGCTGAAAATACCGACTCAATGTCACGGACTCCGGAGTTATTTTGAAATTCGCTTGCCATAACTCTACACCGCTTGAAAACGCTTCTGTTGTTAGCTTTTGGATTTTCTCAAAACTTGGACTTTGTGTAAGGACTTTACATCCTGAATTATCGTAGATAAACACTAGCAGCATTATCGCTCGCTGGTGACTTTTCAGGCTATTTTTCAAATTCGTTACATGCTTACAAAAACGATCTATCGAAGAGAATTGCGCCAATTTTTTCCGATTCGCAACTCCGGAATTGGCATCTGTATATTTAACAACGGAGTTTTCACCTCTATGTATGTATTGTTGACCAGAAAGTCCAGTTTAGAATCACCGATAACCTGTTCCCGTAACACCTCGTTATTTGTCGGAATCATTTCTTTGATAAAAAATAGGGTGTCGCCGCGGCGACAGTTGTCGAATAGGAAAATACCATAGTACCTAATTATTTTTTCTGTTCTTACTGATACCCGGATCGCCCACTTTTAGATATATGTCAACAGACTAAATCATGAAGTATTCGAGATAGGTGTAGTATGTCAATCTTATTGGTTTTTCGTCCTGAATGGTGGGGAAGGAATGCCCCTCCCTGTTTTTCAAACAATATTCCACATGCCGATTAGCACAATTTTGATTAATCCCGATCCATGATTTATTTTGATCCTTCGGACGATTTAGCGAAATCGCTTCGACAGTATATTTTGTTTTACGATCTGTATCTCTCGCTTCCGACAACAAATACGACCGATCTACAATATCTAAGTTTCCGACTCGTCCGGTACAAGGACAGTAACATCGTTGTTCTTCACCATCGACATCTGCTGTCATAATAAACTGCCCTTTACGAGAGCAAATGATGCCTTCAACCAACTGTGGTAAAAATTTCGTAGCAATGTTTTCTACAAAACGTATTTTGTCTGCACAGGCAATTTTTTTTCTCTGTCTTGGATTTTAGAAAACTCTTGCAAAGTTTATCTGGCAAGTTTTCAGCGGAACTTGTAAAGAAAGCTATTGATAGAAAAGGATTTTATGGTTACTACTCGTTTCTCGAAATGCCAATGATAGCCGGTAGGAATATTAGTCCGGCTTCTCCAATGCAGGTCGCTATCGATTTCGCGGAAAAAGGGGAGGCAGCACTTCTGCGTACTGTAAACCTTTCTGAATACCATTCAGTCACCCTGGGAAGGCCAATAACAGTCACAAAGCCTTTTTACTAACAGATCGATTTTTACATAAGTGAGTAAGACTATCAATTTGAAAAAGATTCATTTAACGTACGAAAAAACGTCCGATTTATTCTTAAGTAAGTTTTATTTAGTAATTTTTTTTTAAAATTATTCTGGATTTACTGTTTCTTTAATAGCGGTAGGTCGTATGAAGAAACTGCATGCAGTAGTATACCGCAGGATCTGACGTTATATTGGTTGACAAATATATATTAATAATATATACTAGCTTCTATTGATATGGGAGATGTTAAAATGGAAACGACGATATTTATGAATGGGCAGTCTCAAGCCGTTAGAATACCTAAGGAGTTTCGTTTGAATGGGCGAGTTTGTGAAATTCAAAAAAGAGGAAAAGATCTGATTATTCGAGAAAAACCGAAACGGAGTTGGAGTGATTTTTTCAAAAATTATCAAGGAGCTACGGATTTTGAAATAGAACGGAACCATTCTGCAGGTAGAGATATAGACCTATGACAAAATACGTTCTCGATACCTGCATTTGCAACTATTTGATCAGGTGTACTCCCGATATTTCATCGACGATAGAACGGCATATAATCAAGCATAGTTCAGATAGTATTTGCATTACAATTTTCAATCACGCAGAATTATTTACCAGAGCCAAATTGAAAGATTCGGTGAAGCTAAAAAGAGCTGTTGAAGATTTGGTTGAGCGTCTTGCGCTAATCCCATTTGGTGAAGAAGCTTCGCACAAATATGCAGAAATCCGTAGTTCATTACAGAAGGTCGGAAAAATAATCGATGATATGGACATGCTAATAGCAGCGTGTACCATGGCAGAAAATGCCATTTTAATAACAAATAACGAAAAGCATTTTTCACATATAGATGGTTTGGATACTCAAAATTGGACAATTTAGTGTCTTCACATGTTTTGTCTGTATAAATATTTGATGCTCCGTTCAAAAAGACAACGGTTTTATCGTTTTGTATGATATAATTCAGTCGTACAAAATAATAGTCAGCCTCATAAGATTCATTTACCGTATTCCTTGATGATTGATTGCTAATATTTAAGACAATATTAAGAATTATTCGATATAATGTCGCAAGTAATAGATTCAAGAGGTTTTATGAAATTTAACCTTTATAGCTTAGTTTTTTTGGGGATATTATCCTTACAGAACATTTATGCAGAGAATACAAAAAAAATCAAAAGAGGTTCTTCTGTATTTAACATCGGTAAAATTAATGAAACGGCAAAAGAAGAGCGTGTTGGTTTCAGTACTACTGACTTTTGGGAATATATAAAAGTGGCTGACAATTTTTTTAAATCAAACGACTGCAATGGAATTAACGATGGTCCTTACCAAAAACACCTGGCAATGTATGAATCTTATTATAATTCCATCCAAACGTTAAAAGATCTGGGACGAAGGTTTGGATATAAAAAACATCCCGCAGCACCTGATGAAATCATAGCCATAGACCTATCATGTCCGAATATTAGAAGGATATGTCTCGAAAAGATTAACTCAAACTCAGGAAATATGAATAAATTCTTCGATGGATTAAACGAAAGCGCTGGACAAAATGAATCCAACAATCCATCGTCTGATGATCTTGAAAAAAATGCCAAGACCGAATTTTTCCAACAAAACGCCTCGATGGAGGATAGAGATGAGTGTTGGCAACTGTATAAAATTTTGAGAGCAAGTGAAAAAATTTTCAAACAAATAGAGTCATCTGTAGATGGGAATGTCGACATACCGAAATCTCTAGTAGATACTGTTTTCGATACGACGTTAAAATATTTATTTGATGTTTCTGATTTGGAAAAAGCATCTAATGATAAATACAAAAAGGAAGAGTTTGAGAAAGATTTAAGAGAACTAATATCCAATTTCAGTGGCTTTCAAAGAATAATGGCTCTTGTTTCCGGCTATCTTACTGAATTTTCGCGTTCTCGTTTTTCAAAAATAACGGTCGGTACGACTGATGAAGTCTCGCATGCAAAGCAGCAAGGAGTTTTCATGAAATCTTCTAGTTCCGGCACATTATTTCATGAATTAGGGCATGTATTTCATGTTAGGCTCGGAATAAATTTACTAGATAAAGACAAAGGGATATTTGAAAACTTTTCTGTAGTTAATTCTCCTAAGATTGATTTAGTTGATAGAGTTTTCCCACTTCTAAAAAAAGATGTCATGGATGATTTCATAGCCAAAATAAAAGAGACGTTGAAGCAGCTTCAAAATAATGGTGATGATTTTATCAAAATACATTTTGATAAAATAAAAAAAATAGCTAAACGAACTGTAGCCTTCGGTTTTGGAAAAATATTGTTCGGAGATGGAGGATCCTTAAATGTAGAGGATCGTTTGAAAGATAAGGGAAAGTTCGACTTCATCGCAAAATGTATATATTTGGATGCCGTTGTACTGGGAGAAGCTTATTTGAAGGAAGCAGCCGCCACAAAAGCAAGCTACAAAATGGGATCAAACAGATCTTGGAATTCTTTTGAAGAACTGTTGACAATACAAGGCTTGGTGTTTTTTATAATAAACGGGAAACACTTTGTGATAGAAGATCGTCAAGAAAGTCATATTTTTAAAATGAGAAAGGATAAGCAAAAAAATCCACAAAACCTTTCCAATGAAGATGGATTAAAGATAGAAAATAAAAAATATAACAGCCACTCTCGTATAGAAGAAAAACTTAGCGAAATAAAAGATGAGTTACGTGACTTTTTATATGAAGCTAAAGAAACTCCACTACTAATCGATCCGGTTCGAAAACCTGATGACGACTTCTCAAAAAAAATTAAACCATCGAAAGAAAAATACAAATATACAGAAGAAGATATGGAAAGAATTCGAGCATATCGGCAAAACGAAAAAGATGCCTTCTACGTGGAAGCAGAAAAATTTCTTTATCTTCCGAATGAGTTGGGCAGACGGTCTTTTAGCAATTACTCTGTAAGCGCTTATAACGAACTAACGGAAGATTTAAAAAATGATAAGGTATTTCTGGATAATGATAAAGATAACATATCTAACCTAACAAGTGTATTGAGGAGGATAGAGAAAGAAATACCAAATAACATGGAAAATCTAAATAATTTGATACGATTGTGCAACCAAGCACCTCACAATAATAGACTCTTGCTTTCATCTGCTGAACAAGTTCAATCATCCAGATTATTAGAAGAAATTCTAAAAAATAATAATTTTTATATAGATGCAACAACTTGTTTATTAGATGCTACAAATATTTCTCAAGGAAAATTAAGAAGATTGACACAAGAAAAATCAACAAAAATATTGGCACAAGAAAAATCAACAAAAAGAGTGATACGAAGAAAATTTGTAAAAACATTAAAAACAAGAATACAAGAAGAACCAACAAAAATATTAGTGCAAGCTTATCTAAAGCGTGCTACAGGATATGAAGAAATAAAATTAAATCATCTTGATGAATTTTGGGCACTTATTGGTAAAGTTGGTGATGAAGAAACTAATCAGTTAGTTTGTAACTTATTTCTGAAAGAAAATAAAAACTTGGATATTCAACGTTTTCTAGCATTCACACATTTGAGACATAAACTCAACGATGGTAACAATAAAGATAACATAATCGCATGGTTCAAACCTATATTGAATGATGAAAAAAAAGACCAACGTATACTGGATCTAATCAAACTCAAGGATCAATTCGAAAAGAGCAAGGAGGAAGCAACTTCCGATTTAGTGGAACTGCTTGCAGAAATAGATGAAAACATCCCTTGGATAATTCTACAGAAAAATGATTTTAACACTGAAAATGTTTATAAGATAATTGCAAAAAAATGGAAGACAGATTACTCTCAGAAAGATGAAAAATTTACTCAATTTCTTGATGCTGCTTTGAAAAAAAATGGTATCGACCTTTGGCGACAGCTTGTGACAATTATTGGTATTAAAATTGGTAAGATACCTTCAAATTCAAATTCACATTTTGCTAAATTTGCTTCCCGAGAGGACGAAGAACTTTACAGGCTTCTAGATATTGTTTTAGAAAAAAATGACGTCGAGTTCCTGGAAAAATTTACAAATTTTATTGACACAGGAAAAAATGCGAGTCATATCTATTCAGAAAAAATAGAGCGACTTGCCATAGATGTATTATGCTTCATAATGCGCTCGGAACAACTTCAGGAGAAAATAATCAGCAAATTAAAATTATTTAACGAAGTAAAACCCGAGATTTTCGCAGAAGGGATGGGCTGGCCGTTTTGGATATATTTACAAAAAGTCGTTGATGTGCCCTGCTATAATGAATTGGAACTATTATTTATTGACAATGTAAAAAAGGTACCTGAAAGAATTTTAGAATCAGCACTATACAATAGTAACTGTGTGTCTGTATCGGATAAATTGAAGATTATAGAAAACTATTTACAAAATGGGACTAGGGAAGAATTCAAAACTATATTGAGAAATATAGTCGGCAACTATGGAGTCGACATGTTTTTAGAGTATATCCAATTGAGAAATGCTGATTTTGGAGGCAAGAACTTGGAAGATTTGTTTATTAAAAATGCTGCAGAATTATCCGAAAAGCTCTCTAAATCGAAAATTTCTCCATATCAGATGGCAGCAATAGAAAACTATTTGAAAAATGGAAAATCTGATGGTATCAAGAATATATTAAGCAGTATAAAAATCGATAACCAACAAAATAAATAAGTCTGTTAGACGAAATCCTCCACTTCGGCATTAGAAGGGGAGGATAATCTACGGAGTAAATTAAATACTGATAGCGGAGTTTTGTCGTATCTGGAGAGGGAAATCTCAACGTTTTCGTTTTGGCTGCCCAGAACGGTATTGATGCTCAACGAGATGCTTACATTGGTATTGGAAAAATACCAGATTATCATAAAGAAAAACGTCCGATTTAAATGACAGAAAGTTCTTGGAAATTTCACTTCTCTACCGTTACTTTAACATTAGTTTTGAGTCTTAAAAAGATCATGCATCATCCTCATCTGCCTCCACGAAACTGTTCGATAAACAATTTCTTAAAATACGAAACGTTATTGACTTCGTAAAACAATATTACACCTTTTTTATACTCAACTTCGTCGATAGATCTATATGATAAAGGTCGGTAATCGTTGGCTAATAACAAGGCATTCCCTAAAATTCTCGAAGTACGCTTATTTCCATCTTCAAAAGGTTGGATGTAGGAAATCATTAGCACGGCAATAAGTGCTTTTTCAATCGGATGCTCGATGGAATTTACGATACTTACCAGGTTATAAAGAGCATCTTTAATTTGGTAGATATTATCTAAAGGTCGATAATTTGTTCCTATTATTCCGACCGAATTATGGCGAATTCCACGAGTTATACCGAGGTTATTCACCACTAAACTATGAATTTCCTCGATTTTAGCGACAGTAAGATTTTTATAATATTCCGGAGACTGCAGTACGAAATCTAGCGCTTTTTTATGATTCAATACCATCTGCGTTTCTTCCGCTGTTTTGCCTTTAGCTGCGATATTTTCTTTCAGCAGGCGTTCCGTGTCCAACAACGTGTACGTATTTCCCTCGATCTGAGACGATTTCCATGAAAATTCCACTGTCAGTCGCTCATATTCCTTTTGCAGTAATGTATTGGATAAATTCGATTTTTCCCGACGATAGGTTTCGTTTAAGACGTCCAACTCAGTCTTTTCTTTCGTTGTTAACAGGTCATGGAGATCAACAAAAACGTCGAAATTAAACTCGATAGAGGAAGGAATGCGTTCGTCTTGCGATTTTCTGAAATATTCCTCTACATCTATCGTGGTGAGTAGTTTCGACCTGGTAGACAGACTGTACCTTGTTGCCTTTGCTTTTCCAGATTTTTGTATAACTCCGTCCGAGATCAGCTGATCCAAATCCCGAACTACTGTGATTTTTGTGGATTTTACTTCCTCTCGAAAAAGATATTTTTCAATTTCTCCGCGAGATGCTGATCCTGCCGTTTTTATAAAATGTAGAATTAAATCCAGACGCTTGGAATACATTTTCTCCTCGATCGTATCATTTTAATGACGTAATCGTATCGTTTTTGAAACGATTGTTCAAGAAGAGGTAGTTTTTGAATTTGAATTTCTATTAACATAAAAAAAATTAATTAATTTTTTACATTGAACTGCTTGCTTAGATGAGATTTCTTTTATACCCCAAACGGAAAGAGTTTTATTGGGAGGAGTGAGTGAAAATTACGATCGTATCAGTGGGAGTAGTTTTGTTTGCTTTTGTTTGTGAGCTTTTTTCCTCTACTTCGGAAGCTTTCGGTATGACTGTTTCTGGGGCTCCAAAAAACAACCTTAAAATAGGAGTTCTTGGCAGAAAGATGGCTAGAGAATTCATTGAGGATGCCAAAAGAAGTGTAAAAAATGAAAATGGTCTGGTGGATATAGTAATACCCGACGGCGTCACTGAAATTAGTGAGAGGGCTTTTGAGAAATGTAGTAGCCTAAGAAAGGTAAAGATTCTTGGCAATATGAAAGTTGGAAGTGGTGCTTTTGTTGGTTGTTGCAATTTAAGGGAGGTTGTAATCCTTGGAGATCTTACTAACCTTGGAGAGAGAGTATTCGAAGGGTGTATCAATTTGGAGAGGATTGTAACTTCGCGTGGGACGGTTGAAATCAAAAGTGCTTCCAACGATAGTGATAGCTCAAAAACTACCGATTCACTTGCTATAGGGGGCAAAAGACGTTTTTCATCGTTTGAGCTTGACCTTCTTAATCGCTTACGGTTTTAAAGGGGGGGGGCTTCCTTATTGCAAAAGACTTGTAGTTTTTTGGTATTTGTCTGTTCAATAAAGAAGTAGGTCACTTCTTCTTTTTCTTCAGTAGATGCCTAAGATAGAGTTTAGATAAAGTTTCCTCGCATATATCACATATCGTAGACTCAAAATCTTCTCCCACACCATAGCCTTCAGCTAACCAGATTGTTTCACCGTTTTCAGCATTAATTAATCTGAAGCATATGCCTATGTGTGTCTTAGTTATGTAATACCCTGGACTGGAATAGACACTTACACTTGAAAAGGATCCACAGGAATATACATCTGTCGAAGTTGTTCCGGGCGTATATGTGGAACTTGTACTCTCTTTCATACCGAAAATCAGTATCGAGTCAGCCGAATATTGTTTGGCGATTTTTTGCATCTCTTTACAGGAATACTCCTTGGTCGGAGGAAAGATACTCATTCCGTTTAGTAACTGTACTTCATAATCAGCAGCAACTCCTTTCAGAGCATTGACTAACTCTTTTTCCGCAATTAATCCATTTCCTTTAATAATTATTCTTCTACACTGAAAGTTCTGAGCATATTTAGGATAAAATACGTCTACTATCTGAGTACTAGTACAGCCCGTCAGCAGCAATATTAAAAAATATGCGACAATCTTACATAGTGGTCTTGCCATTTTATTTCTCCAACTATCTGGTTCACAAAACACCATTTTACATAGTAACAAAAATTAACGTGTGATGCTACCATCGAAAACAAAGAAGTTAAGAAAACAACTGAATCGTGCTGAAGGAATAGAATCGAATATAAAAAAAATGGAAAAAATAAAATGTTTTACGGGCAAGCATTTTCATGGCTCTATACAGATAACAGGCAGTAGTTTTCTATCATAGTGAAACAGAGTTAAAAAAAATAGCGAAAAGTACAATCAATCTTATGGGCGAATTAAAGATAGCATCGATATCTATCAAACGTACCAACATGCCATCGCATAGTTTGCTCTTTGCTGGCTCAATCTTTTCTGCAAGATTGATTTTTCCGCTACTTAAGCATATTGTCCGCTACCTTTTTATATGTTGAAATGCTGAATACTATAGCCATTGCAAAACGTAAATAAGAAAAAAGAGATTTAAAAAATTATAAGAAATAAGCGAAATCTATCATAGTAAAATTATAAAAAAACATGATAGATTTCAAATTATTATCGGCGAGGAAAGAACTTTTTGCAAGAATCACTGGAGTAAAGTTGGCAGAATTTTTGAAGATCGTGGAAAAAGTTCGGCCATTGGGAACTCTCATCTCCAAATGCACGAAATAGCCAACGATCACAGTATTGTATTGTGAATGCTGCCATAAAATTCTTTAATAATATCCAACCACTCGAAAAAATGCATAAAAAACGTGAACCGATAAAAGTACTTTTTAAAATTGATTTTAGACTGCGTTTTTTATTTATTATTAGTACACTAAATGTATTATAACGGATGAAATTTATGGGAGAATCGTAAAAATGAAATTGAAGTCGATCTTAGCAGTGGGAGTTTTGGCTTTAGCAGGATGCTGTAATGCAACGGATTCTGATCAAAAGAAAGAGGAACTTCCTGTCGTTTATTTTACACCGGAAATTTCTCCGCAGGCTCTTGTGAAAATTTATAAAAAACTTAATTGGACCCCGGGAAAAAATGTCGCCATAAAACTTTCTACCGGTGAACCGCCCTTCAGCAATTATCTCAAGCCAGAATTGATTCAAGATTTAGTGAAATTTGTAGATGGAACTATAGTGGAGTGCAATACTGCCTATGATGGTCTTCGATCCGCTTCCGCTCAACATCATAAGGTGGCGGAAGAGCATGGTTTTACTAAGATTGCGAAATTCGATCTTCTGGATGAACACGGAACAACTGAAATTCCGGTTACCAACGGAAAACATTTAAAGGGGAATATAGTCGGAAATCATTTCAAGAATTATAGCGATTATTTGATTCTTTCACATTTCAAAGGACATGCTATGGCCGGATTTGGCGGTGCGGTTAAAAATACATCGATAGGTCTTGGATCATCGTCCGGGAAATGTCGCATTCACACCGGAGGAGTTAGCGATACATCTTTTTTGGGCGGGGAACAAAATGCATTTTTAGAAAGTATGGGAGAAGCTGCTAAATCGGTGTCAGATTATCTCGGGAAAGAACATATAGTCTACGTGAATGTTGCGAATAGAATTTCGATCGACTGCGATTGTGATGGTCATCCGGCGGAACCGGAAATTAAAGATATTGGAATTCTGGCGAGTAACGATCCCGTTGCTTTAGATCAAGCCTGCCTTGATTTGGTGGACAAAGCTGAGGGAAACGAGTCTCTTTTAAAGCGAATAAAAGAAAAAAACGGCCGCCATACTCTCGAATACGCAGAAAAAATCGGATATGGCAGCCGAAAATATAAGTTGGTAAATATCAAACCTGAGGTTTGACGCACAGACTTCGCTCCGCTAGGCGAACCTGAGGTTCGACGCGTAGATTGCACTCCCGGCGGGAGCTGCAAGCAGCTGCACGCATAATTTCGCTCCGCTTGGCAGGATGATCCTGCAACCTAAGCTTCGCTCCGCTTGGAGATTCTCCGAGTAATAAGTACGAGGCTCAAAACCGAAGAATTTCCCCACGGAAGGTGAGATAATAGCTGGTACGCTGTACTTCTCATATCGGCATTGATTAGCTAAAATGCCGGTATAGGGGCAAAGATACGCTTAATTCACAAGCTCATAGCTCAGGTCTCTTTCCAAAAACAAATTAGAGGTACGGTTTAATTTGTTGCCGTACCCCCAGAACTATTAATCTTTTATAGCCTCGGCAAGGCCTTCAGGCATCGTTTGGTCATTAGGCCAGTGACTCGATATGGCTTTCAGTAGTTTTTTCCCGTTGACGGTACATTTCTCGATAAAATATTCTAGCTCAGAAAAATCTCTTGTTGGTATGTCTTTGAAATCAATTTTTTGAAGAAGAATTTCCGGATTGTCTGTAAAATACTTTGAAAATTTACATATTGCTCCCAGAGGTAACAGCTTTGGACAGTATTGCAGTATTTTTTCGTTTGAAAACTCAGGATTCTCTTCATTCGGATTCGCGAAGAGTTTATCTAATTCAAGCCAATGTTCCTGAAACTTTTCAGGGCTGACCATTTTCAACACATTTAAATTTTTATAGTTCTTCACCATGTTTATAGCGATCCACAGAGAAAGTTTACCACAGATCAAAATGGCTTTATCTATAAGATTAGATTGTTCGGCACCAAAAAGATCAGGTACGGCTCTCAAAAAATCCAGTATTTTACTATCGTGCTGCATCTGCTTCAGTGTGTTAGTAAAAACCTTTCGTCTGAGGTTCATGAAAACTTGCGGTTTTTCTCCGATTTCCAAAGGAATTCCGTCAAAAACAATGCCGGATAACCCGTTATCATCTCCTGACGGCCAGCATCTCAACAACTTAGTAGCTTCTTCAAAATTGCACTCCCCAACCATTTCTTCAAAAGCTGATTCCGGTAACCCGCTTTTAACTGCCTTCTCAATAAATTTTTTTCCGTATGCAGGAGAGCAATATTTACACAACCCCATATATTTCAGGGAATAATCAGAAGCTTCAATCACTACGTCAGCACAACGACTAATATCCGGAATCTCGGAAATGTCAGAGTGTCTCTCTTTTTCAGGGATTAATTTCAGTAAACTTTTAATCGCTTCCAGTTTGTCCCCTGATGAATGTTTCAACCCCATATATAGTGACGCGACAATTGCTAGCTTGTAATCCGGCAAATTATTACTTCGGTTCAAGAGGTCTTCAATTATCTTTTCTTTTCTTTCCGAGGAACAATGAGTTAGAATTCCCGCGAAGATATACTTATCCATTTTATTTGTAAACAGTTGTTCTGACGCCTTTTCAGCCATTATTTTTACATCCCTCCAGTCCAATCCGTTTAAGTAATTATGTAAATCCAACACTGGTATTTTTTCGTTGATTGAGTCCAAATACTCCAATTGATTCTCGATGGGAAAGTACTTCAAAATCCTTTTACATACCTCAAACGATGGTTTTTGCGGTAATATCTTATCTGCTATAGATTTCCACACCGTTCCGTTTCGCTTGTCGAAATGACAAAGACTTAAAATAAGTGCAATATCGTCCAAAGAATCCTCGTTTATATCAAAGTCTAAGTTCTCTATGACTTCTTCATCGATCGTCATCTTCGATTCACAAACGTATTCATAGTAGGAAAATGAAATAAATTGTTTTTCCTTGTTCGCTAATCTCACTATCCGTGCAACTCTCGATGGTGCAGAAAACTCTTTTGGATAAAGGTGGAAAAAACGATGTACTACTTTTTGTGCATTTGGTTCTTTAGATTTGCAACAAATTTTCAAAATATCCTCAATTAAAGATATATCGAATTCTCGGTTGCTGATAACTTTCTTCAACAACAAATCAACTTGATCGTTTTCCATAAGATAACAGTTGTGGAAAATATGTTCGAAATCCGAAAGAGACAAATCATTTTTACTTTGCAGATAGTAGTCCATTATCTTTGATAAAGCTTCTGAATTATCATTTTCAAAACATATATTTTTCACAATATATTCAATATGTTCAAAGGAAATGGATTTCAACAGTTCTGTAACGGATTCCCGAGGAAGAAACTCCAGCGTACATATTAGTAAATTATTCATACCGTAACCTGAAAAATCTTTGCCTCGGCAGATATCGGCAATCTCATTTATTATTTTCAATTTAATGTCTTCTTCTATTTTAATCTCTTTCAGAAATGTCATGAGACGATAGCTGAAAATCGCTAAATCATTGATAGGACTTTCTTTGAAATCGATTTTGCTTAGCATTTGACGCCGAACGTCAGGGGAAATGTATTCCCAAATTTTATATGCGATTTTCACGGGGATTTTATTTATACTCTTCATTCCGTTTTTTGCCACCCGATCGTACAAGGATTCAACACACCCGTACTTGATCGATTCTATAGCCCAAGCAAGGGAGTCTGAATCGCATATCTCGAGTCTGTCTGCAATGGATTCTATGGTTTTTGCATGTTTTTTGATTTTTTCGTAATCTGACGAACATCTCCATGGGGAAAAAATTCTGACAAAAACTCCGACAGGAACTTTTTCCAGTTTTTCTGCTTTTGATATAGCATCTTCGACAGAAATGTTGATATAAGGTAGAAATACATTCTTTTTGCCTTCATTTTCGTTAATAATGTCAGAGTCAAACTCTGCATTCTTGTTTTCCATTTGTCCTATGAAAAATGCCCAGAAACTGTCGTATTTTGAAAAATCTGTCAGATTTAATATAATGATGAGATTTTCTGCTTCTCTGACTACCTCTTTAACATTATGACTGTTAAGCTTTAGATCGAGTAAATATCTGCCATATGGGCGCATGTAGTCCAAAATAGATTCGTCAAAGACGGTTTTTCGAGCTGCCAACTTCCAATTTCGCCCTAAAAACATTTCTTCCTTTTCTGCATTGTTTTTCAGAATACTGTATAATTGATTTATTGCTTGCTTATATATATTGGCCAGTCGTCCTCCGGATTCAATTTTATTGGCGAATTTTTCATCCTGAAGAACAAGAACCAGAGGCAATAACACACTGGCTTTACGAGATTCTTTCGAAATTCTATCTAAAAACAAAATAATATTCTCTGAAAGATACGGAATTTTAGTCAGGCAGCCCAGATCCAAAAAATCGCTATCCATCTCCAGTAGTCTGATGAGGCCGTCCATACATTTGGCTCCCTGCCTATCAATAAGTTTCAGTATACCCGTGGAATTTCCGCTAATATCAAACTTGTCGTAATCAATAGCTCCCTCTTCCATGTGAAAATCCGGATGTTTTATCGCATAGTAATAACGGATTAATGGATTGACGGAATCTATATTTGTGTTGATAGTGAAGAAATTACGATTCCATCTAATCTCCCGAAAATATAGTTTTGTTAGAGTATACCAAGTATTTTTTAATTCTCGAGGGAGGTCTTTCGGCATCGAGTAATATGAAAATTTTTTTGAAAAATCAATGTCTTTTACGTATCCGTGCCCATTCACGACAAATATCAAATTATTAATATCCGGTTCCTCACCTTTAGGATAAATTTTTATTGCACTCGAATTACCGGAAGCAGACTTTGCAACGAGTTTAACGTCGGTTCTGATGCCCAAAAGGTCATTTAGTATATTAATAAGTTCGATTTTTTATACCAGCCGGAGGCTTGGCGCAATATCTGCCCTATCGGTGGGGTAATTTTTCGGTTTTGATCCTCGTACTTCACTATTTGAATAAATCTCCTAGCGGAGCGTATTTTTGCCGCTACAGCTGTAGTTTAGTAATCGAAACTAGTAAATGTAATCAAAGTATAGTATTCTCACCAAGAAGATGAGTTTGCAAGAAAAAATGACGAAAGATTTAGAGAAGCAAGATATAGAAAAAAATGGAAATCCGGAAGCGATTTATAACAACATTCGCAGTACGATTATCGATGCGCAAAACAAAATTGTAAGGACAGTAAATTCTACGATAGTCGAATCGTACTGGAAGATAGGGGAATACCTTCAAAAAGAATGCGGAGGGGATAGAGCGGAGTATGGAAAGTATGTTATGAAGTACATCGCAGAACGATTAACTAAGGAATTCGGAAAGGGATTCGGTCTTAGGCAACTTCAGTATATGCGGCAATTTTATTTAGCTTTTCCAATTGCGAACGCACTGCGCGCACAATTAAGCTGGACGCATTATCGTCTGATTATGAGGGTGGAAAATCCAAAGGCCAGAGAGTTTTACGCCGAGGAATGTGCGAAATGCGGATGGAGTACGCGGCAGCTCGAACGGCAGATTTATTCGTTTTTCTACGAACGGTTATTGGCAAGTAAGGGAGATGAGTCCGTTCGCAGCGAGATCAATACGCTTGAGCCGAAAACAGAGGTCAGACCATCTGATATCCTAAAGCACACATATATATTGGAATTTTTAGGTCTGGACGACAGCAGCAAATACCACGAAAAAGATGTGGAACAGGCGATCATCGATAATCTACAGAAATTTTTGTTGGAACTCGGGAGGGGATTTACATTTGTCGCACGCCAAAAGAGAATTTCCCTAGAGGATGACAATTTTTACATAGATCTGGTTTTTTACAATACGGTGCTGCGCTGCTATGTTTTGATAGATCTGAAAATTGGAAAGATTACGCATCAGGATCTCGGACAAATGCAAATGTACGTAAATTATTACACAGAAGAACTAATGAACGAGGGAGATAATCCGCCGATCGGTTTGGTTTTGGGAGCAGATAAAAATGATTCCGTAGTGAAATACACTCTTAAAGATAAAGAAGGCCTGTTTGCGGCAAAGTACAAGACATGCCTGCCGACAGAAGAGGAATTAAAGCGGGAAATCAGTCTGGAAAAGTACAGCTGTACCAGCTCCCGTGAGGAATCATTCGAGTGATAAGGCTGTAGCTCAGGAGCCAGGAAAGACCGGCTAGCGCAGCGAAATACTGCGTGCAGCTGCTTGCTGCCGCCCGCCGCGTAGGCGAGCAGAGGCGTTCAGCCTAGTACAGCGAAGATTGGTTGGTGCAGTTATACTGAGAGGCGAAAAAAAAGGAGAAAAAGGATATGAAAATAGGATATGCAAGAGTCTCGACAAAGGATCAGAAGTTAGACCTGCAAATTGATGCCTTGAAAAATGCGGGATGCGAGAAGATTTTCTCGGATGTAATCAGCGGAGCGTCGAGGGAGCGTCCGAATTTAAACGCGATGCTGGAGCAATGTCGTGCTGGAGATACGATTGTTGTTTACAAACTCGATAGGCTGGGGCGGTCGCTAATTCATCTAGTGAATTTGGTAAATAAACTGATGGAGGACGGAATTCATCTGCAAAGTCTGACCGATAATATCGATACCTCGACGTCTCAAGGCAAGCTGATGTTCAATGTTTTCGCATCTCTAGCGGAGTTCGAACGGGATCTAATTCGCGAGCGTACTCAGGCGGGACTTAAGGCGGCACGAGCTCGTGGACGTCTTGGAGGTCGTCCGAAAGGTCTGTCCAAAGAGGCCGAGGCGACATCCTACGCTGTTGCAGCACTGTATCGTGAGAGAAAATTGAGCGTGCAGCAGATCGCCGATCGTCTCGGAATTTCGAAAATGACGCTGTATAAATATCTGAGACTTAGAGGTGTCGAGATTGGGGGAAAATAAAGTTTTCTACATCCATATCCTGCTATTTCTCTCTGGCACTGACGACTAAAATGCAGAGCTCTCTATTCTGCAAGTTTTTCTCTTAGGTATGCGTGCCTCTCATCTTTCTCTATAACCTCAGTATTAAAAATTTTTTCTCGTTTTGATAGAAATATGTCCAATAAAAAGGCAATAGAGAATCGTTCTGTGTTGAAAAACTTCAAAGATGTACTGCAGCAGCTATCATTAAACATTGTAAGGTCGGCGCAGTAAGTTTTTTTCTGTACATATATTCTGTTATAAAATTACCTTAGTCGAAGTGGCAGTTATGGGGTATTTCTTTGTTTTTCTGATACTGTCCACAATTTTTTACAAAAAAAGGTAACAAAATATCGGTGGATAGCAACAATCCTTGGGTTTATAGGATTAACAGTAACAACGGTCCGTTCGTCAGGACATGGCTTCAGCTTTAATCTGCTTTATTTAGCTTCGATTAGTGCTGTTTTTCTGTTCGCTTTACAGGATATTATCATAGGGGAAATGGTTGAAAAAAAGAGAGTAATTTAACCATACCGCTCTATTTTGCACTGATTACAACTGCTTGTTGCCCCCACCGGAGGTGATTCTCGCTGGTACTGCTGTACCGGAGCGAAACATTAGCTGGTTCAGTGGAACCGTGCTGCTGATTATCGCCATCCACCGGAAGGCAAACATCTGTAGATGTCGTTATACTTTTTTTTTAACTTATATCGATTTTTTTAAAAGTTGATTTTTGATTCATATTTTTGCAATAATTTCAATTGGTTAGTGTTTAGAGTTTTAGGAGTAATAGTTATGAAAAAGCTGATCATAGGAATAGCGATATTGATACAGTGTATCAGTGTTGGAGCTATGGAAAATCAAAGGCAGAATGCAGTCAACAGAGACGGAACTGCCGAGCTGGTACCGGCAGGTTTTTTTGACGCAGGAATAACTCGTATGAACGAAAATATTCAAAATGCCATAAGGACGGTTTCGGCGGACAGAGGAGCTTTACCAAATGAGATCACGACGTTATCAACGGACTATCGAAGTTATTTTGAAGGATTAAGATCACAAATAAACAGGATCTATCTCGAGCAAATGCGGGCACAACAGCAACGGCAGGAAGCGGCTATAAATGAAATGACTCGCGAAAGAGACGCTGAAATTAGTAGAAGAAATACCGAAATTCAGCAGCTACGCACTAGACTAAATGAGCTTGCGGCCTCGACACATGCCACAATAGTTAACCTTGGTGATATTGATGGACAGATGGGGAATATAGAAAATGATCTGCGGGAGAGACGTAATAGAGCAGTTACCGTATCAGTTTCGGAATTGTTCTCTGAAGGAGACTTTTCGGATAGAGCTGATGTTTTCGACAGACAACTGAGCGACATGTCGACATCTATTAATGTAGATGGTAATAGTGTGGGTAGTGCATTTGACGCAACTCAGGCTGTGTATAACGCGAGCGTAAATACATTAGCTCTCAATATACAGAGGAGATATGACGAAAGTGTCATAAGCCTTATTCATCAATTTGATGAACATAAGAGATTGTTGGAAGAAGGATACACTCAAGCAATATCCAGTTTAGACGGGACAATTCAAAGACTTACGGAAGAAAATACGAGATTAGAACGCAAACAGGAATTAATGAATCTTGTTAACGCAGCGATATCTTCGAATTACTCGTTGGCCGGACGTCCGCTCATTAGAACAAGAGGTGCTGATGTAAAGGCAATCAGTGATTTTTTACAAAGAAAAAGTACGATGGAAGATCTGTATAACAAGTTCCAGGCTTTTTCAAATTTATATGGAAGAAGAGACCTTGGAGTGTTAGCAACCAGGGCAGACTTAGATAAAGTCCAAAACTGGATAACAACAGCTCAAACTGCGTACAGTTTATATGGTTCACTTTCGTTTCCCGCGCCGGCTAAACCGTATAACTACGAGGAAGGCGGAGACAGCCCTGGGCATCGTGACGAAGGTTTTGACGGTGCAAATATAAATACGTTTCTGGTTTCTGCGAAAAGCAGAATCGAATCCGGGCTGGCAAGCTTAGGAAGTCGGGCGAGTTCTGCCAGAAGCAGATTAAATAGCATATGGAACAGCACTGCAGCTGCTGCAAACGTAAAAGTACAAATGTTCTGGGATCATCCTTCATTTTGGGGCAACGCAACAAACCAGTTAGTCTTTTACAAAAACAAAGTTAAAGAAGGCAGGTTTTTTCAAGAATATGGCGGAGGATGGTGGAGAGACGAGGAAGGATTCGTCGGCGGTCACCACGGAGGATGCAATGTGGGGTTAAATTCGGGAGATGCTCGGGCTGTATGGAACTCAAAGTTCGTTACCAGATATAATGAAGCGTTACGAGACATGCAAAATGCACATTATCAGAGATATAATCAATTATTGGACTTCGAAACCAATCCGGAATCAGAGCTGAATAGAGCCTATAGACAGGCCGGACGAACTTCACCGACATGCGTTGACGTTCCGGTTATCGAGCTGGATAGACTGATTAATCAATATAATGAGTTTATGAGGATGTAAGCAACGCCTTTCGGTGGTACAGCAGTACCTGCTAAATTACGCTCCGATCCCGCTGGATCAGCTAATTTTCGCTCCGCTAGGGAAGCCTCAGACTGGACATCCGCCTACGCGATGGGCGGCAACAGTCAGTTACACAGTTCCGCTGAACCAGCAAGAATCACCTCCGGTGGGGGCAACAAGCAGTTGCATGCTATTTCTCACCTCCGGTGGGGGATTCTTTATATGACATTAGCTGAAGCTCAAGGACCAGTATGAATTACCTAGCGGAGCGAAAATTAGCTGATCCAGCGGGATCGGAGCGAAAAATTAGCTGGTTCAGCGGAACCGTGCAACTGCTGTACTGCTCTGCTATTAGCCGCACATTGTACCTATATACTTAAGTCATCCAAGAACACAATTTTTTGCCCGTTATTCTCCATACGATGAACGACCTCCATGAGCCTATTGATTATTTTTGAAATAGTTTTTGGATCGCAACTATCGAGGGAGAAAAGATTGCAATTTACTTCGTCATTATCGACATACACCTCCAAAATTTTTTTCTTTCTGGAGGTTTTCTTTTTTGGGAAAATGATGTTTAGAATCTCATCTTTAGAGTTACAACGAGCCACTTTTCTCAAAATATTTCGCTGAAAAATATTTCTTCCTATTAGAAAAGAGGCCACATCACTTGGGAAATCAGCGTAGTACAGATATTCGTTTATTTGAGTGCGTGGTACACCGATTTTTTCCGCGAGGTCAGTCTGCGATGTAGCTACTTTCGTTCTGAGCATCTGTTTATACGCCTGTCCTAGCTCTATCGGGTGTAAGTTTTCTCGCTGAACATTTTCGATCAAGGCAATTTCTTCTGCTGCATTACGATTGTGTATAATAATACATGGAACCTTATCCAGTCCCACGATTTCTGCAGCTTTGTATCGTCGTTCCCCGCTCACGATCTCGAACTTATCTAGGTCATCTTCCGATTGTATTACTGTAAGAGGCTGCCGAATTCCATGCTGCTTTATAGTATCTGCCAATGCCTTTATTTTGTCTTCGTCGAAAAACCTCCTGCACTGGTTTTTGAACGGAATCAGGCGTTCCATTTCTATGTACTGAACCGTTTGGTATGAATTTTCCGTCAGTAGACTCTCGACACGGTTTTTTAATTCTGAACTACGTCGTCTCAAGCCTTCAGATGGCTCTTTTGTTTTATACTCCTTCATTATCTCCTCTTTTTTTTGTTCACTAGACAAGTGTCGCCGTGGCGACACCCCCCTTTCTACTTTTTCGCCCCTCATTTGGTACAGCAGTACCAATTAAATTTCTCGCCTCCCGACGAGAGCCAACGTGACGTTGGATCCAATATTTCGCTCCGGTACAGCTGTACCAGCTAGTTCCGCTGAACCAGCTAATTTTTCGCTCCGCTAGGGAATCCTTCAAACAGCATAAACCGTAGCTCGTGAATCAGTATGAGTACAGCTGTACCAGCAAGAATCACCTCCCGTGGAGAATCCTCCGAGTGGCATTAGCTACAGCTCACAAACCAGTATGAATATGCTAGCGCAGCGAAAATTAGCTGATCCAGCAGGATCGGAGCGAAAATATGGTGGTACACCTGTACTTGCTGGTACTGCTGTACCGGATAAAAGTTCAACTATATTTTATAAACTCCTTTACCAAATCAAACACATCCTCAAACGCAGACGAATTTTTTGCGGCGAAAGCGATCACCGGCATTCTTTTTTTCGACGCCAAATTTATATCCTCGCTTTTTCTAACTACCGTCTGGTATAGTTCCTTTTTATAATCCAGCTGTAAAGCTCCGAGAACCTCCTGCGCTGATGATATCTTTACCTCAAATTTGTTTGCTATAACGGACAAATCCAGCGGTTTTCTTAAATCAGCAAAGATCTGCTCCAACTCTTCCATTAATATACACAGACCGTTAAGACTAAACGGTTGAGTTTCACATACCACGTTTATACGGTCAGCGGCGAACAATGCGTTTAGGTTTAACGTGCTGATTGTCGGATTGGTATCTAATAAAATAAAATCATATTGATCTCTGACCTCACTTAACACCCGGGATAAAATTTCCTCCCGACGCATCTTTTGACTCAAAGGTACTTCGGTTTTGGTCAGTTGCAGATTGCTCGGAATGGCATCGAGACCATCAAATAAATGATGTATGCTATTTTTTATCGGAGAACCATTAATCATCACATCATACATAGTGGACACTTGTCCATCCTCGCCAAACCTTAGAGCGTTGGATAAATGTCCTTGAGAGTCCAGATCTACCGCGAGCACGTTGAATCCAAATAGAGCTAACATGTACGCCATCTGGAAGCACATAGTTGTCTTCCCCGTTCCACCTTTGAAATTGTAAAATACATGTATCTTTTTTCTTGGAACCTTGTAAAAACATGGCCTCAGCACTTCCCGACAAGATTTCACATCGTATTTCTTTTGAGAAATCTCCGGAGCCTTTCCGAGAATACGTTCCACTACACTGTACGTTAAATTTATATCATCAAAAACCATGTGATGATCCTTATAATAACTTCTGCGTTTAGCATATATTAAGCTTTTTGACTTCCTTCCCTTACCAAAGTAACGGAATCCTCATCAGATAAGCAAAAAACTCATCCATGAGCAGGTTTCTGCTTCTCCATAAGACTAACGCCTCACTCCACAGACTGACACGGCAAGCCCTGCCGCCAGGGAGGATTATATTTGGTCTGCGGAAAAAAGTAAATACGTGCGTTTTATATCTTAAAGAACAGAGCTTTACATCTCTGTTTTACAAAAACATCAAGGGTGTCGCCGCGGCGACATTTGTCAATTAGACAAACAACGCGGTCCTGCCGAACCATTTAAGGAGCGTAAAGCGCCACTCTAGAACAGGACGTTCCGGCAGTCTAAAATTCGCTGCGCTAGCATGATGCTGGTTCTCCAACCATAACCAATATCCCAGCCTTCCCCCACGGGAAGTGATTCTTGCCGATCCCGCTGGATCAGCTAATTTTCGCTCCGCTAGGGAATTCATACTGATTCATGATTTATTGCGCATTATCTGAAGAATTCCCCATGGGAGGTGAGATTATGCTGGTTCAGCGGAACCACTCTGCGAGGAGATTCTTCGGAGAAAGTAGGGTAGAGGCTAAAATCA
>JAAGKN010001016.1_pt1 | contig 56001 bp, 49 predicted proteins | sample 6206371 | NCBI WGS metagenome assembly JAAGKN01 (sample SAMN11533720, study PRJNA540317) | gut metagenome | isolation source: fecal pellets from male and female animal of same cohort | host: Peromyscus leucopus | place: USA:CA | collected 2017
TATACATTGGACCGCCTGACATTTCTCCCCTGTCATTTATCTCACGATACTTAATAGCAAGCATACACTCGGAAAACTTAGATGCCAGACCAAAACAGGCAGAAATCCACATCCAAACCAATGCTCCCGGTCCTCCGGACACCATTGCTGTTGCCACTCCTACTATATTACCAGTACCAATCGTCGCTGCCAGTGCTGTGGTAAGTGCGGAAAACGGAGTGACATCCCCTTCTCCACTGCCTTTAGTACGTGCTTTCTTACTTAAGGTGCTTTTTAGTGCGTACGGAAGATTTCTCCATGGAAGAAAACCTGTGCGGACTGTCAGAAAAATACCGGTTCCCACCAATAATACCAGCATCCATGGTCCCCACACAAAATCATCCAATCCTTTAATAATCTCCGCAACATTCATTCCTGACACCCTTATTCCTTTTACGTTTTCATCTACATAAACTTTATGTGGTTTAGAAAAATGTCTGTTGTTTCATGTATATCCCTATTTCCTGTAAAATATACCTGTTCTTTTTCCTCTGCCTATGAAGAAATACAGCATTACTCTACTGACTTAAGGGATTCTGCCATATCTATATTCTCAAGCTTCTTTGACATAAAAAGATTCACAATCTGATTAAATAAAAGTGTCAGGATAATGCTTAATATAAAACTGATACCTGTAACACGCACATCAAATGCCACTGCATCAATCTTAATCTGGCTCATAACAAACCGATGCAGGTAATGTCCCAGTAAAACTCCCACAAGACTGCCAAACAATGTTAATACTGTGTTTTCCCTGAAAATATAAGAATTGGTCTCCTCCTTATAAAATCCAAGCACCTTAATCGTTGCAATTTCCCGTATCCTCTCCGTAATATTAATATTATTAAGGTTGTATATTACAATAAATGCAAGCATGGCGGCACATATAATTACGAGAATTACAACATAATCCAGGCTGCCCATCATATCAGATACCCTCTTTTTAATATCTGTGTTGACCGTTACCATACTGACGTCTTCCTCTTTCATCAAAGCAGAGGCAACCTCATATACATCCGCATTCTCCTCAATATTTACATACATTTCATTATATTCAGCTTTTTCTTCAAAAAGCTGTTCATACGTATCGGGAGTCATGATTACATAATGATTAAAATAATTCTGGTAAATGCCGCTGACCATAACAGTTCCACCCTTTAAATCGCTGTTTTGCAGGGTAACAGTGTCCCCCACGCCAATACCATAGTTCTCTGCCAGTTTAGAGGAAATCACTGCCTTTCCGTCTTCTGGAAAATCAATCTGTTCCCCCTCTTGTGTATGCAAATCTACATATGAAGAAAATCTTTCTTTTTCAGCAGGCACCATCAGATAAACGCTCTTTGCCTCCCCGCCAATCTGCAAATCCACACTCTTTCCTTCAATCAGAAGAGAATCCTTTATACCCGGAACCCTGACCTCTTCTTTTCTGATACCTGCTGCTATATCATAAATAAATATTTGTTCAAACTGAGTATCTGCAATATTTGCTATAGAATCCCTGACACCCATTCCTGTAACAAGTAATGCTGTACATCCACTGATTCCGATAATCATCATAAAAAACCGCCTTTTATAGCGGAAAAGATTCCGTACCGATACTTTGTCTAAAAATTTTAAATGTGTCCAGATAAAAGGAATTTTTTCTAACAGCACCCTTTTACCTGCTTTGGGTGTCTTCGGTCTCATCAATGCCGCTGCCATTTCCCGCAGTTCCTGATAACACACTACGAATGTGGTTCCCGCAGAGCATAAAAGTGCCACTAAAACAGAAATAACTGCCAGCCCACTGTTTAACACATAATGCAGAGAACCCATATCATACATCATTTTATATGCATTCCATATAACGATTGAAAATGTCCATGTACCAGCAAAATAACCAACGATCGCACCCGTCAATGCCCCACTTCCGGAATACACCACATATTTCCCTACAATCGCCGCATTAGAATATCCCAGAGCCTTTAACACCCCAATCTGTGTACGCTGTTCTTCCATCATCCTTGCCATGGTCGTCATACATACCAGTGCCGCTACCAGGAAAAAAAAGATTGGAAATACTTTTGAGACGCCCTTAACAATCTGGGCATCATTATCAAAACCTGCATAACCTGTATTGGCTTCCCTGCCTAAAACATAGATTTCCGGTTTTTCCAAATTTTTAAGGTCTTTCTTTGCATCTGCAATTTCTTTCCCCGCGTCTGCTATCTTTTCATCATATTCCTTTTTAGCATCATCATATTCTATCCGCCCATCTGCAAGCTCTTTTTCGGCAGACACCAATTCCCTTTCCTTTTCTGAAATCTGTCTTTCCGCCTGAGAAAACTGTTTTTTCGCTTCTTCAATTTTGATATCTGCTTCGTCCAGTTCTTTTTTTGCCTTTTTTAACTGTTTATCGGCCCTGCTCAGTTTTTTTCCTTCAGTATCAATGGTTTTCTTTGCTTCCTTTAATTCCACAGCTCCGGCATCTAACTGCGATTTTGCACCCGCCAATGTACTTCCAGTCTCATCTAATGCTGCTCTCCAGGCTGCCAATTCCTGTTCTTTTACCTTCTGCGCCTGTTCGCTTAAATATGCCTTCCCGCTTTCATATTGTTCCCTGGCTTTGGCATATTCCTGCTCACTCCTGTCATATGCCTTTTGATTGGTTTCATAAGCAGTAAGATTTTTCGTATATTCCGCATACTGAGTGTTATAGGTACTTACCCCCTTATCATATGCCTTTCTTCCCTTATCATAGACTGCTTTATTTTTCTTATATATTTTAATACCCTTCTTATATTCTTCTTCCTTTTTCTCCAACGTGTTTTTATTGTCTGATAACGTTTGTTTCGCTTCACTAATTGCATTTCTCCCATCTGCAATTTGATTTTCTCCATCAATAAGCGTATCCCTTGCCTCAGCTAATTCTTTTTCCCCCTCAGCCTTTTTCTCCTGTAATGTCGTATCCGCATCCTCAATCTCTTCCTGTGCCTCTGTATAAATGCGCTGATATCTGAAGTCCGCCTCCCTCTGACAGATTTCCTTCCATTCTTCTTCTCTGGAATCCATCAGATTTTCATATTCCTCCGAATAGATAGCTGCATCTTTATCAAAAGCAATATAGATTTCCGTATCATAGTCCATATCATAGGCTTCCTTCATCAAATAAACAAAACCATCTATCGCTCCATCACCAACAGAAGTATTTCCCCGGTCATAGTGTATATAAAGAGGAGATCTTACAAGCCCTACAATCGTATATTCTTTTACCGAAAATTTATCCCGATCTTCTTTTTCATTCGATCCGGCTATGGTTAATTTCTTTCCGATATCTGCTTCACTATACGCATGCCTGTCCACAACACATTCATTTTCCGCTTCTGGCATTCTCCCCGCAGTCAAGTCCAACATATTGACCTTTTGAGGAAAGGATATTGTTTTAACCACCCTTTCTGTACCGTCAGCCTCCACAATCAAAACATCTGCACTCTTTGATCCTTCTGCGGCCAAAACACCCTTCTCTTTTGCAAGTACATCTGCCGTTTCCTCATCAAATCCCAATGTAGAAAGCAGGCGGTAATCAAAGAAATTCAAATCATCCAGATAAGCATCCGCTGTATACACCATCGCATCATACGCTACCTGCAACCCCGAAAAAAAGCCCACACCAAGCGCAACGATCAGCAAAATTGCCATATATCGTCCAAAGCTTCCCTTTATTTCACGGATTGTTGATTTTATCATTCCTTTATTCATTCCATCACCATTCCAGTTCTGCTACATCCAGCGGATGTTCATTCATCCTCATCTCTGCAATTTTTCCACTCTTTACCACAATGATACGGTCTGCCATTGCCGTTAATGCCTGATTATGTGTAATGACAACCACAGTAGTTCCTGTATTTTTACAAGTATCCTGCAAAAGCTTTAATACTGACTTTCCCGTTTGGTAGTCCAACGCCCCTGTAGGTTCATCGCACAGTAAAAGCTTAGGATTTTTGGCAAGCGCTCTGGCGATTGCTACCCTTTGCTGCTCCCCGCCGGAAAGCTGTGCCGGAAAATTAGACATTCGATCCTTCAGCCCCACCTGCTCTAACACCATTGCAGCATCCAAAGGATTTTTACAAATCTGCGAAGCAAGCTCCACATTTTCCAATGCCGTAAGATTCCCCACCAGATTGTAAAACTGAAAAACAAATCCTACATCATACCGGCGATAGGTCGTTAACTCCTTTTTGTTCATTGACGATATCAGTCTGCCATCTAATGATACCTCACCGTTTGTCAGAGTATCCATGCCGCCTAAAATATTGAGAATTGTTGTTTTTCCTGCTCCGGAAGCTCCTACAATAATGCAAAATTCACCCTGCCCAATTTCAAAATTAACATCCTTTAATGCATGAATAGAAACTTCTCCGGTATGATAACATTTACTCACATTTTTAAATTCTACAAAAGCACTCATTTGCATTCCCTCAATCTATTAATAATCCTATTCACTAACGAAACCCTGTTAAATGGAGTCATAAAATAATATCCGTCTGCAAAATCTAAAGCCTTGCTTCCAATTTCTACACTTAATCTTACAGCAGTCTCTTCTGCTTGTTCCCGATCCATATCCGGGCAATAACTATCAACAATCTCGTCAGGAACATCAATCCCTGGCAATTCATTTTTCATAAACAGTGCATTTTTATAACTTACAAGCGGCATAATCCCAAGAAGAATTTTGGCATTAGTCCGTTTCTTCAATTCTCTTACCCTGTTAATATCCGAATCTGAATACACAGGCTGGGTAAGAAAATAACTGCATCCTGCCGCCATTTTTTTCTCCATCCTGTCCACAATCGCTTCTATATTAACGCCTGCATAATTAAGAGCGCCTCCATAATAAACCGGATCCTCCATAAAAATTTCCTGATTCATGTTCCTGACATATTCCATCAATTTGATGGAATTCACATCAAATACCCCTGAAATGATATTTCGGTCATCTCTTGCCACCGGATCTCCTGTAACGATGAGCATATCACGAATTCCATTAATATATCCCCCAAGTATAGCAGAACGCAGAGCAATCAGATTCCTGTCCCTGCAGCATATGTGAGGCATTACACAGCCCCCAGTCTTATTAGCAATAAAAATCCCCATTTCAAAGGAATCTGCCCTGGACCTTGCCATTGGAGAATCCGAAATAGTAATCATATCCACATTATTTTCATGCAGACGACATGCTGCCTCTAAGAATTTATCTGCTTTCTGGTCAAATGGAGAATCTATTTCCACTGCAAATACCCTGTCCCCCCTGTTTAGCTTTTCTATAAATGGATGAGGTGGTTCTGCATACACTGTTTTTCCCATCACTGGGATAATCCTTTTGCTTACAGGACTCTTTTTCTCCCCCAGCATCTCCGATAGTGCCCTGATATATTCCGGTGTAGTACCACAGCAGCCACCAATCAGGTTCACACCCCTTGACAAAACCTGCTCCATAATAGAAGCATAATACGAAGGATTATCTATAAACAACTGCCTTCCCCTCAAAATATGCTCATACCCTGCATTTGGCAAAACACTTATTGTACAATCTTTTGAAAACGTAATATTCGTTAACAGCTTATTCATATGTGCTGCCCCAATACCACAGTTAAAACCAAAGCCTGACAAAACCGTTTGATTCTCCAATTCATTTACCAGTCTCTGCATACTGTATCCATACTTGGTATATCCCATACGATTCACGGAAAACTGAGCCATTACAAATACATCTTCCAACAGGGTATCAGCAGCTAACTTTTTAATATACTCTGCAAGCCTTATAACCATTGCAGTATCCGCAAAGGTTTCCAATATAAAAATACGGATTCCCTGTCCTGCCAGAACATCACAGATATATTGATACTCCTCAAAAACCTTTTCTTCTTCCTGTTCATTATCACAACGGACAGGCCCAATAGATCCTGCAATCCATATTTCGGCACCAGTTTCCTTTACTGCATCCTTTGCATTTTTAACTGCCGCAATCAGATTGTCCTCTATCTCTTCTTGCTTGAACAACATATGGTTAACTGCAAAAGTATTGGTTCTAATGAGTTTCGCACCTGCAAGAATATATTTTTTATGAATGTCCCGAATCCAATCCGGATGGGAAATATTTGCACTTTCAGCCTCACCGCCTTCCGGGTGAAGACGGTTATAATATGTTCCCATTGCACCATCCATCAATATAATCTGCTTTTTCAGAGTGTCCTGTAAAACTGTTGCCGGCATCATCTGCTTTTTAACCTCCTAAATTAGTAACTCATCAATATATTTTTTATCAACTATTATCAAAATAGTATCTTCTTCTCTCAAAGGAGCATCTGGATCTATATCTGTTGTCAGTTCCCCATCCTGCCTTATCGCTATTACATTTATCTTATGTCTCTTTCGAAGAGAAAGCTGCTTTAAGCTTTTACCTGCCCACTCTTTTTTAATCGCCAGTTCCACCATGCGGAGACGGTTTGATAACTCAAAGAAATCCAAAAAATTGCCTGCTATAATATTCCTTGCCAGACGTACACCACCATCATGTTCCGGTGTCACAATCTTATCCGCACCAATTCTTTGAAAAATCGTAGTCTGGGTTGGGCTCTGTGATTTTGCAATTACAAACGGCACACCGGCTTCCTTCGCTGCCAGAATTGCCATGATACAGGCATCCAGACATCCTGTCATCGCCACGATCACCCCATCCATATTAGACAATCCCAGCGTTTCCAATGCATGCATTTCCGATGCATCAATCTGCATAGCAAGTGTTACCTTATCCGCAATATCCGATATTTGTTCTTCATCTTTATCAAGAACCATAACCTCTGCTCCTGCTGCTGCCAGTTCCACTGCAACGCTTCTTCCAAACTCTCCCAATCCAAATACGGCATATGATTTTTTATCTTCTTTCTTTTTCATGCTCAATATCCTTTCTCCTGTAACCAATTTTGCTTTGCAAACTCCGTTAACCTACTGTTATCTTTTCCTCTGGCAGCCTCACAGGAGACTGTGTATCCTTCATCGTAAAAGCAATCACCATCGTAATAGGTCCGATTCTTCCTAAAAACATACAGATACTGAGAATCAGCTTACCCGCCAAACCTATAGACATTGTATAATCTCTCGATAACCCTACCGTACCGAGTGCACTGTATACCTCATAGATAATATCAACAAAGTCCCCGTTTTCAAATATCAGCATTGCAATAATCGCACCTATGCTGGAGATAAAGCTGATCAATATAATCGATAATGCCTTCCTTACTGTTTTTTCCGAAATACGTCTGCCAAAACAATTTACATCTTCCCGCCCCTGAACAGTAGAAATAACTGCAAGTATCAAAACCGCAACGGTAGTAGTCTTAACTCCACCAGCCGTTCCCACGGAAGACCCTCCTGTAAACATAAGAACCAATGCTGTAATGACAGAAGGCGTGGTGAGCCCCTTTTGTGAAATCGTCGCAATCCCCGCTGTTCTCGTTGTTACTGATTGAAACAAAGATTCCAAAAGCTTTCGCCCCAACGGATCATTCCCTATAGTTAATGGATTGTCATACTCAAATATGAAAAAGAAAAAGGCTCCGGAAAAAATTAAAAATACTGTAATACTTAATACAATTTTTGTGTGCAGGGAGAGGTGCCGCCAAACAGATCCTTTTCGAATTTCCAGATTTTTTTTCTTTTTCAGCACTCCTATCACGTCCCACCAGACAACAAAACCAATCCCTCCCATAATAATCAACATCATTGTTACGAGATTCACCCATAAATTATCAGCATATGGCACGAAACTGTTATTTCCCACTAAATCAATTCCTGCATTACAAAAAGCCGATATTGCATGAAAAACAGAAAACCAGATTCCTCTTATCAAACCATGTTCTGGTACAAAAACAGGCAAAAAACAGAGCATTCCGATTCCCTCCACCAAAAAAGTACCTTTAAATACCCTCCTTAAAAACTGAACCAGCCCCTTTAATGTATCCAGGTTAAAGGCCGCACCTAACAACATACGGCTGCTAAGAGATATCTTTTTCCCCAGTATCATCAAAATCGTAGTCGTAATTGCAATCACTCCGAGACCACCAATCTGAATCAGTCCCAGAATAACGATATGACCGAAAAAACTCCAATGCGTTGCAGTTGGTACAACCACAAGACCAGTTACACATACACTGGTAACGGACGTAAACAGAGCATCCAGAAATGGTGTTGCCTGTCCATTAGCCGCTGCCACCGGCAGACTTAACAAAAAAGCACCAATTAAAACTGCTGACAAAAAACTTAATATGATAATCTGTGTTGATGTTAAATGTATCTTTAATAATTTCATTATTTTCATTTCCTTTATAAATAAAAGTATATCATTTCTATATATTTTTTCAAAGTAGATTTTATTTTTCTTTTCGTTTATACTGTAAGCAGTATTTTATACATTTATGCAATACGGACTGCACTGCCATTCCAATATGTGCAGATATTACTATATAACTATAAACAACAGACTTTGTAAAAGGAGAATTCCATGAAATTATATGACGAAATCAAATCCCATTTTCTTTTGCCGGATGCCTATAAAGACTGGACATATTACAGAGATACGCTAACCCATTATCTGATTTCCCAGACTGACCTTATTTCCCTTCCTCTCTCCTTCCATGCCGGCATGAAACAATCAGAGATGCTTCCGACGCTTGCCATTATAGGTGCCGGAACCTGCAATGACATCGATTTATCCCGTATCGCTCCTCATTTTTCCAAAATAACATTAATAGATACCGATGAAACTGCCATGAAAAAAGCACTGAGTATTTACCATCTTGAGGACTCGTCATCCATCTGTCTTCTGCCTGCCAGTCTCAATGGTATAGCAGACTCAGATTACCGGCAATTTTGTGCTTCCCTCCAAACATATATCCAGCTTCAATCCTTTACTCCTGAAGAATTTGAAGCCTTTGCCATATCCCAGATAGAACATATTTTTCAAATAAACAGGCAGACAGCGATTCCTCTCGCTCCTGCTTCCTATGACTATATCTGGTGCTTTGGCGTACACAGCCAGTTACAAGCTATGTTTTCTTATATTTATCATGTTTTTACAGTAAATTTGCAAAATATGCTTTTTCAGAATACAGCAATTCCCGAGGAAGCTTTTTCCAACCGTCTCAAAGAAGAAAATGATTTCTTCATTCCCCGCTTTCATGATGCCCTGCTCGCCAGTGCAAAAACCGCAGTTTTTGTTGGCTGTGAGCAAAGACGCTCTGGACAGAAAACACCTATAGAGGGTGCCTGTCAGGCCATCCATGATCTGAGAAGACGCAGCCTGTCCATTACAGAAAGCACTATTCTATGGAATTTTTATCCCGCCGGCGGCATATCTTATGAAATGCTGATTCAGAAAATCACCTTCTAAGTTTCGCCGCCTCCGCTTCCCTTTCCTGTTTCTTTTTCCTTCGTTTATCAATATCCTGTTCCACGATTGTATAAAGAACTGCTGTAAATGGAATCCCTAAAAACATCCCAATCACACCACCAAACTCTCCTCCAATCACAATAGCCGCAAAGATTAAAATAGATGGAATTCCAATCGCATTTCCTACAATATGCGGATAAATCAGCCGGTTATCAATTTGCTGTAAAATCAGAAACAATGCAAGAAAGGTTAATGCTTTAACCGGCGAATCCATCACCAGCAAAACAGCTCCAACAGTTCCTCCAAAAAGAGCTCCCACCACAGGAATCAATGCTGTCACTGCTACAATCACACCAATCAGCACCGGATAAGGTAGTCCCATAATCCCCATACAGACTGTAAGAAGACATCCCAGAATAACTGCATCCAGACATTGTCCGGATATAAAATTTGCATAGGTTTCATAAATAATGCTTCCAAAATATACAATCCCATCTGTCATCTTTTCAGGCAGATAAGTATCCATCAGTTTTCGAATATATGCCCCAATAGACTCTTTTTTTGCAAGTATGTAAAAAGCAAAAAAAAGACCAATAAAAAATTTGGCAAAAACAGAAAATACACTGCCCACCACATTACCGCTTGCTTTTATGGCTTCAATAACAGAACGGTTCTCCATCAAGCCAAACATATTGGTGACAAGCTCTTCATCCAGCTTAAAATTCTCGGCAACATTTGAAATCTCACCGGATACACCAAAATTTTTTTGTAGGAATTCAAAAACTTTGTCTATTGCCTGCGGCACTTTTTCCGCAATCTGCTTTACACTGTCTATGATTCCCGGAATCATATTAAAACAAACAACTGCAATGATACCTGCCACAATCAGAAGAGCTGTCATAATAGACGTAGTCCGTTTGATAGTATGATTTTCAAAAATGCCCTTTGTCATATGCTTTTCCAATTGAACAACAATCAAATTCACAATAAATGCGATGACAATACCATAAATAAGCGGTGAAATGGCATTGTACGCCGAAGAAAGCAGCTCCTTTACCAGAGTAAAATGTTCTACGACCACATAGAACAGTACAATAAAAAACAGTCCTTTTAAAAAAGCCTTTTCCCGATTCCGAATCATTTTTTCACCTGATTTCTATACATATACGATATTTTCCCTTAAATATAAAAAAGCAGCTGTCACAAAATATGAAAACTTCTTACTGAAATCTATTGTAAGAACTCCATCCTGTGACAGCTAAACATACCTGTTTTATAATGGTTCAAAGTCTTCTGCACCATGCTTACAGATTGGACATACAAAATCCGGCGGTAATGTATCTCCTTCATAAATATACCCGCATATTTTACAGATATATCCCTTTTTCTCTTCCTGCTTTTCATTTTTCTCAGTTTGTTTCCTGGCTGGCTTAATATTGGCATGATAATAAGAATACGTCACTGAAGGATTATCTGATAAGACTTCACCCCCTGTAACATCAGCAATAAATGCAGTATGTGTTCCGAGATCTACCATATCTGCTACTTTACCGGAAATATAGCCGTTACTCTCCTTTGTCAGATAAACAATCCCATTCTCTGCTCTTGAAAAAGAAATTGCTGCAAGCTTATCCGTATCCCTTCCACTTTGAAACCCAAATTGCTTAAAGGTATCAAAAGTAGCACTCTCATCCAGTATTGTCAGATTAAACTCCTTCGTTTTCATAATCATATCATGTGTATAATTATCCTTATTCACTGCTATCAAAACACGATTCGGTAATGTAGTAACCTGTATCGCTGTATTGATAATACAGCCATTATCCTTCTCACCCTCTTTTGCCGTCAGCACAAAAAGTCCATAACTTAACTGATTCATTACATGACTATCCATTATTGCCCCTCCTCTCTATACCTCTTCTTGATATTCCAAGCGACGAAAAAACATTTTATGTTATCTCTCATCGATTGGTATATAGGATTGCTTTTTCTTAACAGCTTTATACGCTGGACGAATAATCTTACCCTGATTAATCAATTCTTCAATTCTATGTGCACTCCATCCTGCCATTCTTGCCACAGCAAATAACGGTGTAAATAATTCTGTAGGAAGATCCAGCATCTGATATACAAATCCAGAATAAAAATCTACATTGGCACTGACGCCTTTATAGATTTTCCTCTCCTCTGCAATTACTTCAGGAGCCAGTTTTTCTACATTGGCATATAGCTGATACTCTTTTTCATAACCCTTTTCAAGGGAAAGTTTTTCCACAAATCCCTTAAACACTTTGGCTCTCGGATCTGAAATGGAATATACTGCATGCCCCATACCATAAATAAGACCTGCCTTATCAAATGCTTCTTTATGCAAAAGCTTCTTCAGATAATTCTTTATTTCTTCTTCGTCGTTCCAATCCTTCACATACTCTTTCATATCGGCAAACATTTTTGTCACCTTGATGTTGGCACCACCATGCTTAGGTCCCTTCAAAGACCCCAGTGACGCTGCCATTGATGAATAAGTATCTGTTCCGGAAGACGTAACAACATGTGTCGTAAAAGTGGAATTGTTACCTCCTCCATGCTCTGCATGCAACACCAGTGCCAAATCCAAAATTCTTGCTTCCAATTCCGTATAACTGCTATCCGGTCGCAAAAGAAAGAGCAGATTCTCTGCCGTTGATAAATTGGGCTGAGGTGTATGTATATATAAACTGTTTCCGTCATGATAATGTGAATATGCCTGATATCCATAAACACACAACAATGGCACTACGGAAATCAATTGCAGACACTGTCTTAACACGTTTGGTATCGACGTATCATCTGCCTTATCATCATATGCAAATAAAGTCAGTATACTTCTTTGCAGTGTATTCATCATATCCTTGCTGGGTGCCTTCAGAATAATATCCCTTACAAAATGTGTCGGCAGTGACAATCTGTAATCAGATAAAATCTTTGTAATCATCTCCAGTTCCCCTTTATCAGGAAGCTTTCCAAATAACAAAAGATATACAGTTTCCTCATAACCAAACCGTTTTTCCTTAATAAATCCTGCAACGATATCCTCCACATCTACACCTTGATAGTATAATTTTCCTTCGCATGGAATCATATCATTATCTTCTACTGTATAAGACTTTATCTTTGAAACATCGGTAAGACCTGCAAGTACGCCTTTACCGTTAATATCCCTAAGACCTCTCTTCACATCATATTTGGTGTAAAGTTCCGGATCAATCTGAAAATTTTCAAGACACAATTCAGATAATCCTTGTATCTCCTCCGTAATTTGTGAATAATAATCAATTCTTTCTTTGTGGTTGTTCACGCAATCACCCTTTCTATTTATAAATCGCTTGTTCTCCGCAGATTAGTATATCATAAAATTACTTTCAACCCTAGCTTTTTTTTTAATTTCATAAAACTTTAACATTTACCAGATACTTCCTTTGTGAAATAAACACAAAAAATAAGAGGCGGTACACAGAATTTCATTCTCCCTCTGCTTTACTTAAACAAAAAGGAAACTTTTATTTGTGCAGCCGCCCCTTATCATTTATTTCATTTATACATTAATCTCTGCCGTCATACCAAGCAGACTTTTATTTTCATCCAGCACAGGCTTTACAACCTCTGTGATAAATTCTTCTGTCTGCTGAGGTGCACGCCCTACAAAATTCTTTGGCTCCAAAATATCTTCTATCATCTCTTTCGTCATTCCAAAAGCAGGATCATTTGCGATGCGCTCCACAAGATCATTTTCTTTTCCTTCCTTCTTTACCACCGCTCCTGCCGCCATAGAATGCTCTCTGATCTTCTCGTGCAGTTCCTGTCTGTCACCACCGCGCTTTACAGCATCCATCATAATATTTTCTGTAGCCATAAACGGAATCTCTTTCATAAATCTCTGATAAATCACCTTATCATATACTACCAGCCCATCTACCACATTCAAATATAAATCCAGAATACCATCCACTGCTAAAAATGCTTCCGGCACTGAAATTCTCTTATTTGCAGAATCATCTAAAGTTCTCTCAAACCACTGAGTAGCAGAAGTAATAGCAGGATTTAAGGCATCTACCATAACATAATTTGCCAGAGAGGCAATCCTTTCGGAACGCATAGGATTTCTTTTATATGCCATTGCCGAGGAACCAATCTGATTCTTTTCAAAGGGCTCTTCAATCTCTTTTAAATGCTGAAGCAGGCGGATATCATTGGAAAACTTGTGTGCACTCTGTGCAATACCGCTTAAAACATTCAGGATTCTGGAATCTACCTTACGGGAATATGTCTGCCCTGATACCGGATAACATTCCTTAAAGCCCATTTTTTCAGCAATCATATCGTCAATCTTGCGAATCGTTTCATGATCTCCATTAAATAACTCCAGAAAGCTTGCCTGAGTTCCTGTTGTTCCTTTTGAGCCAAGCAACTTCTGCTGGCTGATCATGTAATCCAGATCCGATAAATCAAGCATTAACTCTTCTAACCAGAGCGTTGCCCGCTTACCTACAGTAGTTGGCTGTGCCGGCTGGAAATGTGTAAATGCAAGCGTAGGCAGAGCTTTGTACTTCATGGCAAATTTGGAAAGTTCATTGATCACATTCAAAAGTTTCTTACGAACCAATTTCATTGCTTCCGTCATAACAATGACATCCGTATTATCTCCCACATAACAGCTGGTAGCTCCAAGATGAATGATGCCTGCTGCTGCCGGACATTGCTTACCATAGGCATATACATGGCTCATCACATCATGTCTGACAATCTTTTCTCTTTTTCTTGCTACATCATAATTAATATCGTTCTGAAATGCCTTTAACTCTTCAATCTGTTCCAAGGTAATAACCGGCTTCCCATTTTCCGAAAGCCCCAGCTCATATTCTGTCTCTGCTAATGCAATCCACAACTTTCTCCACGTCTTAAACTTCATATCCGGTGAAAAAATATACTGCATCTCCCTGCTTGCATATCTCTCTGACAATGGACTTACATACTTATCTTTCATTTTTCTCCTCCTGTATTAAACATTTTCTAGTTACAATCTGTTTTTCTTATATATCTGGCTGTTTCTTCTACCTGTTTTCACATATTGCTTCTCAATAATAAAACGCACCAAACTTTTTCAGTCTCCAACTTTCGCTTCGATTGGCAACATTATTCATATTCACCCCGAATATCCTCCTCTGGTGGCTCCATCGGATAATTGCCGCTAAAACAGCCATCACAAATCTGCCTTCCATTGGATAATTCTTTTAGTCGCTCTATCCTTAAATATCCAAGGGAATCTGCCCCAAGAATATCACAGATTTCATCCACTGTCCGGTTGTGGGCAATCAACTGCTCCTTGTTGGGAATATCTGTTCCAAAATAACATGGATGCAAAAACGGCGGTGAGGAAATACGGACATGAACCTCTGCTGCTCCCGCTTCCTTTAACATACTGACAATACGGTCCGAGGTTGTTCCCCTGACTATGGAGTCATCAATCATGATAACCCGTTTGCCTTTTACAGCATCCTTTAACACATTCAGCTTAACCTGTACACTGGATTCTCTCTGACTTTGTTTTGGCTTGATAAAAGTACGTCCTACATATCCGTTTTTAACAAATGCTGTTCCATAAGGGATTCCTGATTCCAATGAATAACCAAGTGCTGCAGCATTACCGGATTCCGGAACTCCCACAACCAAATCCGCTTCTACCGGTGAATCCTTTGCAAGACATCTTCCTGCGATGATGCGGGATTTGTACACGCTCATTTTATCAAACACGCTATCCGGTCTTGCAAAATAAATATATTCAAATATACATCTTGCATGCTTGTCCTGGCACATATCTTTATAAGAAACGATTCCATTTTCCGGAGTGATGGCAACTACTTCCCCCGGCTCCACATCTCTTACAAATTCTGCTCCAATCGTATCCAATGCACAGCTTTCTGACGCAATCACATACGCATTGTTCCTCTTTCCGATGCAAAGCGGTCGGAAACCAAAAGGATCTCTCGCCCCAATCAGTTTGCGGGGACTCATTACAATCAGGGAATAAGAACCTTTTACTTTTCTAAGTGCCCGCATAACTGCATCTTCTACTGTTGCAGTATTCACCCGTTCCCTTGCAATGTGGTAAGCAATGACTTCTGAATCTATAGTGGTCTGAAAAATCGCTCCAGTCTGTTCCAGTTCTCTTCTCAGTTCCGGTGCATTGACCAGATTTCCATTATGTGCAAGTCCCAGCGTTCCTTTTACATAGTTTAATACCAGCGGCTGTGCATTCTCTCTGATGGAAGCACCGGCTGTGGAATATCTTACATGTCCCACGCCGATATTACCTTTTAACTTCTCCAAATCTTCCGGAGTAAACACCTCATTTACAAGTCCCATTCCCTTAGAAGAAAGAACCTTTCCCTTTGGTCCTTTTGTATCTGAAACAGCAATCCCGCAGCTTTCCTGCCCCCGGTGCTGTAATGCAAACAGACCGTAATAAATGGAAGCCGCTACATCACTGCCATCAAAATCATAAATCCCAAACACGCCGCATTCTTCATGCAATACGTCTTCATCAAAACTATTGTCATACACTTCACCCATGTAAATCTCCTCATGTTGTAAACTTCATTCCATATGCTATTCACTTCTAAATTTCTTCCAGTGTCCTGTCTGATATTACTATGAACAGACACCGCATACATGGTATCCTTTTTTTACAAAACTGTCAATGGAAATGAGGATATTATTGTTATTTTTATCATTTTATGTTACAATGCTTACATGATAAATATTAATACAAACGGAGGGCATTACTATGCAGGAAAAGAGAAGATATAAAAGACTACCTATTCAATTGACACTTGAAGTATCAGAAGTCTTTAAGCAGGATAATGATGTCATTCGGGATTTAAATGCCGAGATTAAAGTATTTGATATTTCCAAGGCCGGAATCGGCTTCACTGCCAGTACCTATATTCCAGAGAATTATTATTTTAATGCTACTATTGTTTTAGAATCCTCAGAACAAAAGATTCTTACCGTTGTCAAAATTCTTCACAGAATTGAGTTAGAAGATAATTTATACCGGTATGGATGTGAATTTACTGGTCTTGCCGGCATTTTTGATTTTATTTTTGATGAATATGAAAAATCTATTGAACAGTAATGCTTCTTAATTAGAACCATTCCCGAAAAACTGCTTTCAGGAATGGTTCTAATCAATTATTCTAATTTACATGATATTTTCTTTCATTTTAATTCGGATAGAACGAAACCGGATATATATCACCTTTTTTTCGAAGACCTATCTGTATTTCATAATCCATTAGTTTTTGATGTGCCGTTGATATACTTCCTGGCTGTCCAATCTGAATATCTGCCTCTCTTTCATAAATAAAACGATTCAGCCAGTCACATTTTCCAAAACCAATCATAAAACCTTCCGCATAATTATATCCTGCATCATATCCTGCTTCATTATATGCACCAATATAACATAATCTATAATTTCCAAGAGACAGGTATTCCGGAATATATCCTTTTAACTGGTGTGTCCCCGTCACAATATTCTGTGACTGTTTTAAAAAAACAGAAGCAGTATCTCCAGTATCATCATTTTTATATACCAGATAAATGGAGTGAATCCCTATTCCGTCCTCCACCGATACTTCATATTCGGCAATTCCCGGTGTTTTCCCATCATACTCCATCAATCGGATTCCTGTGATAAGCGGTGCTTCAAAATAATCCTGCTTCACAGCTTTCGTTGTACCTCCATATACCTTCGCATGTTTTGAAATTATTTTCGTTCCATCCGTTTTTTCAAGCCCATAATAAGCGGCAATTCCGTTTGCATCAGCTCTGGCAAGTGTCTTCAAACCCTCATCCGATTGTAGAAATTTTCTATCTGTCTCTGAATCCATATAACAATGCTCAATAATCATAGCAGGCATACCGTTATTATACGAATGTCTGAGAATCCCATAATAATCATCAAAGCTTCCGTCTGACCGCCTTCCTCCCATTTGGGTAACTCTTGCAAATGTTCCCGCATTCTGCAGACCTGCAGCCTCAAATTCCCCTAACAATACATCTGCAAATTCCTGAAGATCCTGCCTTCTGCCTTCCCCTGTACTGATATATATGGACGCTCCAGATGATTTATGGGAAGCACTGGCATTGCAATGTACGCTCAGTAAAACATCTGCCTCTGCTTTTGATGCCCGTAAAGCCCGTTCGGACAAGCCTACTTCTTCATCTTCCGCTCTGGTCAATACCACTGAAACATTCAAATATTGTTTCAATTCCTGTTGTACCAGTTTGGCCAGTTTCAGATTAATATCCTTTTCCTTTAATCCATAGTAATAAGCTCCGTCTTCCTCCCCCCCATGTCCGGGGTCCAGTGCAATCGTCAATGTTCCTTTTTGGGCACATGCAGAAAGACAGAACAGTCCTTGCAGGAAAAAAACAGATATTATAAAAAACAGATATCTCTCAATTTGTTTTATAATTTTTATCATTTTCATTACGCTTCCTTTCAAAACATCAGTCTTTGTAACAAGTATACGCCTTTACACGCATAAACATTAACATAGTTTATTAAGAAACGCAAGAATCCATACTTCTTCCATAAAACATCTTCCAAGAGCAGTTCATCATATATCCCTCCGTTAAAATGTTTTAGGTTTCATCCTCTTCTATTTACGGCGGGTTTTCTGACTGGAAATAATGACCAGTGTAATAGCAAATATGACTAATGCATATCCAAACACTAATCCTATCTGAGAAAAAATCTCACCTGCAAGTCCTGCGTTAAGCTTCTTCATTTCTCCAATCATTTCATTAGTAATTACATACCAATAAGTTGGAAAGAACTGGGCTGCCTTCACAATCGTATCACTGAAAAACTGATGTGGAACGAATACACCGCCTAAAAAACAGAGTCCAAGGCTTACAATATTTACCAGACCATTTACAGCTTCATTGTTTCCGGCAACCGTTCCGGTTAAAAACCCAAGACTCAGCCCAAAAACCAACATAGAAAACAGGTTTAACAGGAAAAACGGAAAACGAATATCCGTATAGATACTTCCTCCTGAAAGAATTCCTGCAATTATAAGAACTACCGCAAACATAATCAATCCGAATACAAAAATACCCGCAGTAATTCCTGCCACCCTCTCTTTCATAGTCGCTGCGCTGCACTCCATTCTATCTTTTACATCCCTGGTATTAAACCGAATCAGAATAATCCCAACCCCGTTCATCCCAAGGGTAATAAACAGATATGGGGCATAGATAAAAAAGATAGTACACGCATCATTCTGTTTTTTATTTACAAAAGAAGCAAAGGAAACTTCCGTCTTTTGCAATTGCAGTCTGTTCAATTCTTCCTGTGCATCTTCCATGGAATACCCCGCTGCCAGCAGACCTGTCAGCTTCTGCACATACAGTTTCAGCTCCGCTTCAAAGTAATCTGCCTCAAACATCCCCGGTACTTTCATACTTTCAAAAGACATTTTTTCCATGTTATCATTTAACAGACTCTCTTCCATTCCCTCTGGAATTACCAGCACATAACTTATTTTTCTCCAATAAAGCTCATCTAAGATTTTCTGCTCATCATATTCTATGTCTATCAGATTATGAGTTTCACCAAAATATCCCCTAAGTGCTGTTCCTAATGTCCCACAGTCCTTATCAATAATGGCAATATCCAGTTTGGCAGCTTCGGTTGACATTTCACCATTTGTTGCAAGGCTGCTATTGCCTGTCATAACTAAGGCAACCGCTATAAATATCACAAAATACATCATGATGATTCCTTTATAGGCATTTAATAATCTAAAATATGTTTTAAAGACTTGCATACTTTGTCCTCCTTAGTTTCAAAATGCTTATGACAAGAAGAAAAATGCCTATTGCCAAAAGCGTAATCAGATTCACCGCATACTGCTTATAATCTCCAAAAACCGCCAGACTTTTAAATGCATTGACAATCAGTGTTGCCGGATTGATCCGGTTGATAACTGGAAAGTTTTTTTCCAAAACATAAGTAATATCTCCCCATTGCAATCCTCCTAAAAAGGAGCTGACCATAAAAAATGCAATATTGAGTCCCTCCTTTTTGGCTTCAGAACCCTTAAAGACAACAGCGATCATATTACCTGCCGCCAAACCTGTAAAGCTTCCTATCCATGTCCCCAGTAAAATAAAACCTGCATTACTTCCAAAATCCTGTTTATATACAAATACCAATACTGCCAGAACACCAGTCATCATGATACAATAGAGTAATAAAGATGCCAAAAAATCTATCATGACCTGTTTCATCTTTCCGGTAGGTGCCACATTTCTTCTGGCCCCTACTGCCGACAAATCTGCCTGAATCTTTAATCCATTTTCAAGGCCCACCATAGAGGCAATCAGACATGCCATAGCAAGCAGTGCATAAAAATACTGGGTATATGGCGATTTATCCTGTCCTCTTAAGGAAATATTCTCTACTGCGACCTTTTCATCAGAATAAAGACTCATTATCAGCTTTTCCATCTGCTCCGGCTTATCCTTTGCAACGTCTTCTATTAGCAAATAATTCTGCTTATATTGGTCCAGAAATGTTTTAATTAAAGAACTGGATATATCCATTTCTTTGACCACCAAAGAAAAATCCTCACCTTTTACCAGAATATATCCGCATATTTCCTTCTTTTGTATTGCATCCTCTGCTTTTTCCTCACTGTCATATTCATAAACCTCGAACATATTGAGGCCTTCTTCCATCTCCGTTTCTTTTAATAATTCCATAAATATATCATTTTCTTTTTCTAAAACGACACCTACAGATACCTCTGAAAACTGTTCTGCATTACCCAGATTTCCAAACATAAAATAAAACACCATTCCAAGAAAAATCGGAAACAGCACCGCCCAGAAGACAGCAGAACGTGTCCGTAGCATCATTTTAATACGATACCAAAAATGCTGCATAGCTTTTTCCCCCTTAATCCCTTAATTCTTTTCCTGTAATCTCCAAAAATACATCATTTAATGTCGGCAGCTCTGAATGTACCCCGCCAAATCCTGTTTCCTGCCTTTTCAACAAGTCCAACAGCCTTAATAAATTATGTTTTCCTTTAGAAAACTTCACTTTTAGCAGATGGTTTTCATAATGAACCTGAATCACATGGGGAAGAAGGGTAATCTCCTCCCTCAGCTCATCCGGCAGTTCCAGCATCTCAACACTAATCGTTTCCCCAAGGTCAATCATTGCCTTCAATTCATCCTTTGTGCCTATGGCAACATTTTTCCCCTTATCCATAATCGCAATGCGGGTACATATTTGTTCTACCTCTTCCATGTAATGGGAAGTATAAATAACCGTTGCACCTTCTTGGTTTAGATTCTGGATGCCCTCTAATATTTTGTTACGGCTTTGGGGGTCAACTGCCACCGTAGGCTCATCCAAAATGATCAGCTTCGGCTTATGTGCAATCCCACAGGCAATATTTAACCTTCTAAGCAATCCCCCGGATAATTTCTTCGGAAGAAATTTCCGGTAATCCTTTAAATCTACAAACTCAATGGCTTCTTCCACCAGCTGTTTTCTCTTCGCCTTATCCTTTATATAAAGCCCGCAGAAATAATCTATATTTTCATATACAGTAAGTTCTTCAAATACCGCTACATTCTGCATAATAACCCCGATATCTTTTTTAATGTCATAACTTTTAGGTGTCATTTCCCTGCCAAATATCTCAATGTTTCCTTTATCATATTCTAAAAGAGACAACAGACAGTTAATCGTAGTAGACTTACCGCTTCCGTTTGGTCCCAGAAGCCCAAAGATTTCACCCTCTTCTATCTCCAAATTGAAATGATCCAGTGCAACCAAATCACCATATCTTTTTACCAGATTCTCAATTTTTACAACCATATATGCTTCCTCCCTATGATTATTGTGTTCATTCCAAACCAGACTCCTGTCCTGCCTGCAAGCGTAACGCCATACCCTGATATTATCTTATCCAAAAAGAGATTTGTAGTGTAAAATGTAAAAAAAGAACATGACAAATGTCACTTTTTTTCTGAAACACTTGCCAAAATTACCGAATTCGATTATCGTAAAATGAATGATGTTAAAGAATGGAGATTGCATTATGTCAACTTATATAAATTCCATCATCTTATTCCTGCTCTGTGCAGTCCTGCATCCCTTAAAACAGGTGGATGCCTTTCATATCATGTGCATTCTTATCCTATTATCCGTGTACTGCTTTGAATGTATTATCCAAAACCGAACAGCTCTTACATTCCTTGGCATGGTTCCTCTCTCTCTTTGTCTTCTGGTACCCGGTCTGTCCACATTTTTACCTGCCCTGTGCTATATATTTTTTTACCGTAAGCAATATACTGTTCCCTGCCTTTATCTCATACCATTCCTGCCATACCTTTATCAAATTGGACAGCCCATTAGTCTTTTCAGTCTCCTGCTTACTCTTTTTTCTTATTACCTTGCACACCAAAGCCTTGTCCGGGATACACTTTTACAGACAATCCGAAGATTTCGTGACAACAGTGTAGAACGGGAAACATTACTGAAAAAAAACAATGCAGAATTACTGGAAAATCAGAATAATCAAATTTATATTGCAACTTTAAAAGAACGGAACCGGATTGCAAGAGAAATCCATGACAGTGTAGGTCATATGCTTTCTCGTTCCATCCTTCAGGTAGGGGCTTTGCTTGCTATCTGCAAAGATGAAACATTACTGCCGCATTTAAAGGTACTGAAGGAAACATTAGATGAAGCCATGAACAGCATACGAAATAGTGTCCACGACCTTCATGATGAATCCATCGACTTACACGAGGCTATGAACAATCTTGTAAGCAGCTTCACCTTTTGTCCAGTGCAATTGGATTACCAGATATCAAAAAATATATCAAAGGAGGTAAAATACTGTTTCCTCGCCATTACAAAAGAAGCACTGAACAACACAATAAAACACAGTAATGCTGACCGAATTTCCATCACCATAAAAGAGTTGTCAGGATTTTACCAGCTTTTAATTGATGATAACGGAACCACTGCTTCCTCTTTGTCTCCTGACTTAGCACAGGCAGATGGCATTGGTTTATCCAATATGGAAGAGCGGGTACATGCCATTCATGGAATCATTCATATCAATACACAAAAAGGTTTTCGAATCTTTGTATGCGTACCCAAAGAACCTGTTTCCTGAATATCACTTTTCCTTCGTATCAGCAAAACTTCTTTTCACTGTAACATTCCCATTTTCACAATTTTGACACAGTTTTTTAATCTTTATTAAAGGTTTTCGGGATATGCTATATCCTGAAAATCTTTTTAAGGAGAATGCTTATGAAAAAGAAATGTTTTGCATGGATGACAGCCCTTACACTTGCAGTTTCCATATTGGGAGGATGCTCCGGCAGCACTGCCAATATGAATGCTTCAGACAAGAATATACTGGATTTCAGCAATAGCACAATCCATGGTACTGTAACCTCCATAGACAATAATAAAATCACACTATCACTTACTGTTGGAATGAATACCGACCACATTCCAAATGGCAGTAAGCCTTCCGAGCCAGTTGATCTGCCTGAACAAGCTGCCAAAGAAAGCAACAATCAAACTTCTCCCGAACAGCCAAATAGGGAAAGCGGCAGCCAGACTACACCCGAACCACCAAGCGATGGGAATGCTAACCAGACCCCGCCTGAGCAGCCAGACAATAAAAATGATAATCAAACTACACCTGCACAACCGAATGGCGGAAATGACGGTCAGACTCCATTTTCACAATCAGGCAATGGTTCCACAACTTTTACATTAACCATAAATGACGAGTCTGTTCTGCAAAACATCTCGTTTTCTGATATTACCGAAGGCTCTTTTCTATCCATTACCTTTGACAGTAACAATACCATCACTGCTATAGCACAGGAAGAAATTTTTAATCAGAATAATGGTAATGCACCGGACCAAGCTGCCGCCAACACCGGGAGCAGTGCTGTAACCATTGACAAAGATACTGAAGAATCTGGCATTTCTTATTCTTCTGAAAATAAAGATGAAAATGCACTCCGCATAGAGGGTGCCATCAGCTACAACGGCAGTTCTCTCACCATTCAGAAAGATGGTGATGATACCAGTGATACAGAAAGCAGTGATTTCTATGGTTTAAATGCCGGTGTTTTATGTCTTGACGGATCCAGTGCCGCCATAACCGATTCTACCATCACTACGGATGCCAAAGGTGCAAATGGTATCTTTGCTTATGGAAATGATACCCATATAACAGTCAGTGACACAAGTATTACTACCTCTGCGGATAACTCCGGCGGTATTGATGCAACTGGCGGTGCATCCATAGAAGCCTCAAACCTGAACATCGAGACAAATGGCAATTCCTCCGCTGCTATCCGAAGTGACCGTGGCGGTGGAATCCTTAACGTATCCCAAGGAACCTATACCACCAACGGCACCGGCTCCCCCGCGGTTTACAGTACCGCAAATATTACCGTATCTGATGCAGTCCTGACTGCGAATGCTTCCGAGGGGGTTGTCATTGAGGGTAAGAATTCGATTACATTAGAAAACTGCAAAGTTACCGGCAATATGCAGGGCACCTATCAGGGAGACGAAAACGAGAATCTTCACACAATCATGATTTATCAGAGTATGTCAGGAGATGCAGAGGAAGGAGAGGGAACGTTGACTGTAAATGGCGGCAGCATTACCGGGCAAAACGGCGATTTCATCTATACTACCAATACAACCTCTGTACTGAATTTAAATAATGTGGCATTAACGCTATCCAATGATGTGCTGCTCCGGGTTACTGGCAATGACGGCTCCCGCGGCTGGGGGAACGCCGGAAGCAACGGGGCAGACATGAGCCTTTTTGCCACAAACCAGTTATTAAACGGCAGCATTATTGTAGATGAAATTTCCTCTCTGGCTCTCACCTTATCAGAAAAAAGCTCCTTTGAGGGAAGCATAAATGAGAAGCAGGAAGGTGGCAAAATCATGGTAAATCTTGACGATACCAGCACATGGAAGCTTACTGCTGACAGCTATATCACCTCTTTTGAAGGGAACTTTGATAACATAGATTCCAACGGATATACCCTGTATATTGACGGTGTGGCACAAAATATCGAATAAACCATAACGCACAAATTAAGCAGTGACTATTATGTAAACCTACTAATCACTGCTTATCTGTCATCCTGTACACCTAAAAGATAGTCACAGGATACCTGAAAAAATTCTGCCAATGCAGCCACTTCATAATCCGGTACAAACCGTGTTCCCTGCTCTATCCGCAATACTGTTAAGTCACTGAATTCATACCCTGCAAGCTGAAGTTTTTCTGCAAGGGCCCTTTGAGATAACCTTCTCTCCTTCCTCAATTCACGAACCCGTTGTCCAATCAGATTCTTAGAATGATTCTCCTTATTCCAGTAAATCTTCATGTATGCCTCCACTCTTCTAAAGATTAATGTACATCGTTCTTATTATTCAAAATATAACAAAACTGAGTATGAATTAAATGATAAAATATATAATATTCTTGCCTCAGAAAATATGACAGCAGAACAAAAAGCAGTCATCCTGTTACAGGAACAATGATTTTTTAACTCTCAGACACATAATTCCGATTGTAGAGAGCAATCATCAATGCTATAATGGAAACGTAGAAATTGGATATCTTTCGGATAAATAAAATACAGAATTATATTCCAGGAGAAATGTAAAATGCGTATTGTATTGATAGATGACGACCAGCTGGTCTGTATGTCGCTAAAAATTATATTAGAAGCAGATGAAACGATTGAGATTGCCGCCATCGGAAATGATGGTTCACAGGCACTTCCCCTTTACAGGGAATACACTCCTGATGTCCTTTTAATGGATATCAGGATGCAGAAAATGAACGGAACAGATGCATTGGAAGAACTGCTTAAGGAATTTCCTTCCGCCAAAGTACTATTTCTGACCACCTTTGTGGATGATGAGTACATTGTAAAAGCTTTGGAGCTGGGGGCAAAAGGCTATATTATCAAACAGAATTTTGAACACATTGTACCGGCACTGAAAGCTGTTTACTCCGGTCAGAATGTTTATGGTGATGAAATTGCTGCCAAGATTCCCGATTTAATCAAATCCTCTGCCTCATTCAATTATGCTGCCTACGATATTTCAGAAAAAGAATACGAAATTATCACTTTGGTAGCAAAGGGCTTCAACAACAAAGAAATTGCATCTCATCTGCATCTGGGGGAAGGTACCGTTCGAAACTATCTAAGCAACATTCTTGAAAAGCTTAATCTTCGTGACCGTACCCGGCTTGCAATATTTTATTACCAGCATGAGGGATAAGCTATCCCTCATTTTTTTCATTCAATATCTTCCCAATTCTCAAAAACAAGGTACTTCCACATATTACAGCCGCTAATGCATCTGCAATAGGTTCTGCCCAGTAAATTCCCATAACACCAAACAACCTCGGAAAAATAATTGCCAACGGAATCAACAGAATCACTTTTCGGAGCAATGCCATAAACAGGGAAATCTTAGCCTGTCCCAGTCCAAGAAATGTCGTCTGGGAGCTCAGCTGTATACCAAAAATCAGACAGCCTGCCACAAATACCGGTAACACCTTCTTCACTAATGCAATCATTGCCGCATCCGTTGTAAACATTCTCGCAAACATTCCCGGAAATCCCATGGCAAGCACAGTCATCACCACTGAAGACGTAAAATTGATTATCATCAACCGCTTCATGATTCCAATTACTCGTTCTTTATTGCCTGCACCATAATTGTAACTGATAATGGGCTGAACGCCCTGATTAAAACCGGAAACCGGGGTCAGAACAAGCTGCATGACACTTTGTAAAATCACAAGAGAGCCTACATACAAATCCCCACCATATTTTTGCAGATTAGAATTAAATACGACTGAAATCATGCATTCTGTACTCTGCATAATAAACGGAGAAACTCCTAATGAAGCAATCCTGCCAACAATACCCGCTGAGAATTTCAAATACCGCCTTCTAATCCGTATGGAGGAACTCTTTGACAACAGAAATCCAACAACAAACACCGCACTACAGCACTGAGAAATCACTGTGGCAATCGCCGCTCCTGATACTCCCAAATCCATCACAAAAATAAAAACAGGATCCAAAATAATGTTAAGCCCCGCACCTAACAAAACGGAAAACATTGCAATCCCCGTTTTTCCCTGTGCTGAGATAAAGGGATTCAGACCAAGTGCAAGCTGTACTACCAATGTTCCCCACAAATAAATCGTCAGATATTCCACTGCATAGGAAATCGTCGCATCACTGGCACCAAACAGATAAAGTACCGGCTCCTTCACTGCCTGAAACAATGCTGTCAATATTACGGAAAAAACCAACAGCATTAAAACCACATTTCCCAATATCTCTTCTGCGCGTTTACGTTCTCCTCTGCCCAATGCGATTGCCGCAAGCGGAGCACCACCTGCGCCTGCAAAAGCGCTAAATGCAGAAACAATAATTAAAATAGGAAGAGTAACTCCCACACCCGTCAGTGCCAGGGAACCATCCCCTTCCATATGTCCAATATAAATACGGTCCACAATATTATAAATAATATTAATCAACTGTGCAATCAGCGCTGGTATGCCCATTTTAAACATTACCTGTAAAAATGGCGCCGTTCCCATCATTGCTTCAGAAGAAAATGAATTACCTCCATCCTGCTTTTGTTCCTTCATAATCACCTTTCCACCTTAACATAGTATCAGCACCTATCCAATAATAAGTGCTGCCGCACCGATTATCCCTGCATCATTGCCAAGCTTAGAGGTAACGATACGTGCAATCTCCCCATGCCTGCCACCAAAACAAAAATGCTTTACTTTTTCTTCCAGAGGTATTGTAAGATTCTCCTTTTGTGCTGCAACACCTCCTCCCAAAATAACAACCTCCGGGCGGAAAATATTAATCACATTCACAATCCCCGTTGCCAGATTATCTTCATACTCCGCAATCACTTTTTTTGCAGTCCTGTCTCCCTTAGCTGCTGCCTCAAACGGTATCACACCATCCATATTCTCTAACCGATTCTCACACATCTGGTTCATAATTGAAGATGGGTTTTCGCCTGCTGCCTGCTTTGCCATCCTGAGAAGTGCAGTGGCAGATGCATATGCTTCAAGACATCCTCTTCTCCCACAGGTACACTTCTCACCGCCTGCCCTAATCACCATATGCCCTAATTCTACGCCTCCATTTAACGGACCATGAAAAATTTTCCTATCCAGTATGACTCCCCCGCCAACTCCGGTTCCCAAGGTAAGCATAACCGCACTTTTTACACCTTTACAAACACCTGCACAGACTTCTCCCAATGCAGCGGCATCCGCATCGTTTGCAATCTTTATGGGAACCGGCAATCGTTCTTGCATTTGCGACACAATAGCAACATTTTCCCACCCAAAATTATTGGAATACAGGATTTCTCCTCTATTATCATCCACGGTTCCGGGACTTCCAATTCCAATCCCTGCACAATCGCTGATATCTAATCCATACCTTTCCAGTAATTCCAAGACAGATTCTATCATATAATCTACCATTTTTTCTGCGGAAATATCAAGTCTGGTCGGAATGACTATTTTATCAACAATCTGATTTTTTTTATTTACCAGACCGAATTTAATTGACATACCGCCCATGTCAATTCCAATCCTCATGTACGTCTTCTCCTCTTGGATAGTTTTCTGTTAAATCTCTATCACATTAATAGTTTACATAATTTTATCGAATAAAATTCGTTCTTATTTTTTCCTCTGATTCAGGATATTCCACACCATTTGCTTTTCCTGTTTCCAGAACCTTTAACATCCATGCCATATTCTTTCCAAGAATACGCATAACCTGTAATCCTTCTAAATCTTTTTTTACATCCTCAGGTCTCGTACCATGCACCATATTCCAATAATTTGCCGGCACCATTAACATATTGTTAATTCCAATATATTTGTTCAAAACATCATAGGTTGCCGTCGTTCCTGCACGCCTTGCAGAAGCGATACATGCCGCTGGTTTATACTGCATATACTTTCCTGCACTATAAAATAACCGATCCATGACTGCTAACATGGTGCCATTGGGCGATGCATAATACACAGGAGAACCAAATATATATCCGTCAGCTTCCTTCGCCTTTTGTGCCAGCTGATTTACAATATCATCATCAAAAACACAACCCTTGCTTTCTTCTCTTTTACAGCCTCCACATCCAATACATCCTCTGACCGGCTTATTGCCGATATGAAAAATCTCCGTTTCAATCCCCTGTTCCTCTAAGGTCTTTGCAATTTCCGATAATGCTGTGTAAGTACATCCTTTTTCATTTGGACTTCCATTTACCAATAATACTTTCATTTCTTCTCTCCTTTTCCATTCCTATACAGATATTTATAATATAATATGCTATAAAATATGCATATGAGTATATTACTTGGAGAACCGGCACTCACCCTTAGCTCATGCCTTCCTTACAAATGACGACCGGAAGCTGTCGCATTAAAGATTTACTCTTCATTTTTCTAATACGACAGCCCCTGATAATGCCATAATATTTAACTTATTATACCAGATATATCTTACCACAGTTTTATCTATTTTACCACAAGAACATTATGCCCAGTTATCCTTCAAGAATTCCTCCCCTGCATTGTCATATCTACTGTCCATCTCCTGCAGGCATTTCTGTACAATAACAGAATCTGTCTGATAGAAGCAAAGCCCCTGTCCGCATTTTTGATATTTTTCATTTCCCTTTCCTAAAACAAGAACCACAGTATTGTCCTTCGATTTACCGATGGCAGTCCGTATCGCGGTCTCCCTATTTTCTATAAATTCATATCCAACACCAGCTTGTTCTATATATTTTCCTATTTCTTTTGACATTTGCTCCGGAGATTCTGTTCCCGGATCATCTGTAGACAAATACACCTTATCAGAAAAATATCCTGCAATAGTTCCCAGCTCCCTGCGGCGGTTATATGCCTTATCTCCCGGACACCCAAAAACAGATATAATGGAACTGTCCGGATATTCCAGCCGTACCGATTCGTAAAGTCTTTTAAAGCTTAGGTAATTATGAGCATAATCTACGATAACAGAGATATTATTCCTTCTGCTCCTGTATTTCTCCATACGCCCTTCCACAACTGTATTTTCCAGTCCTTTTACAATATATCTGACCGGAACATGATACCTGTATGCAACCGAAATGGCAGCCAGTGCATTTTCTACATTAAAAAGACCATCCATTGCCAGCCGTATTTTTGTACAAAAGCGGTCACAGGACACTTCAAAAGAAATTTTCCCATTCTCCACTTTTACATTGCTTCCCCTGATATCTGCTCCTTCTTTCATGCCAAAAGTAAGAAAATTTTTACATTTTCCTGCCTCTTTCAATATCACATCTGCATTATCCGAATCTACATTTACACATGCATATTCTGTTTGTTCAAAAATAGACAGTTTTGCACGAAAATAATCATCAAAATCTTTATGCTCCACAGGACTGATATGATCCTCAGAAATGTTCAGAAAAACACCTGTATCAAAGGAAATCCCTTTCACTCTGTTATATTTTAATGCCTGGCTTGATACCTCTACAGTCATATGGGAAATATCATTTTCTTCCGCAGTATGCATATATCTGTATACCTCTAAAGCCTCCGGCGTTGTCATTACTGAGTCAGACAAACGTACACCATCATATGTTTTAATAGAAGAAATCATCGCAGTTTTCTTCTTTTCCAAAGAGAGCATATACTCGTCCAGAATTGCTTTCACATAATATGTAGTCGTTGTTTTCCCTTTTGTTCCTGTAATTCCAATGGTACGCAGGGATATATTATCAAAATCATAAAATTCTCTTGCCAGCAAAGGCATTGCTTCCCGAATATCGCTTACAAGAATATAAGGCAGATGAACACCTGCATAATACTTTTCACTGATATAGCATACCGCTCCCCACCTTGCAGCTTCCTGCAAATATTCTTTTTTAAATCCGGCACCCTTACATATAAATATCGTATTTTTCACAACCCTCTGGGAATGATATGTAATATTCTCTATTTCCTGTTTTCCCTCACATACAGACGACATACGGATCAATCCCGCCTTTGATAATATATCAACATATTCTTCCAATAATTTTCCCATTTGCAACCTCTCTCTTCTTCATCACTTTAACTCAGGTATCATTTTTCATATTTATCATATTAAGTTCTTTTGAATCTTTTAGATTAAGTATTTTGAAATACTAATAAATGTATACTGATTTTTTGTATCATAATATTTATTTTTTTGTATCATCTTTGTATCAATCATTTTCTTCACATACAAAAGAGTACGTTAGCCAGACTCACCACCTGCAAAAATAAAAAGTTGTGATAATCTCTCTAAAAACACTTGACATTGGTACGAAATCATACTATATTACTTAGTACTATTTCATACTAACAGGAGGGAATTACTCTATGACCATTCATATTTCAAAAGAACTAAAACGTTACAATCATCTGATGAATGAAATTGATGCAGAATATCATGCAATGTCCCTAAAATTTGGGCTGTCTGACAGTGCTATGATCATTCTTTATACAATCTGCGAAAAAGGAGATTCCTGCCTGCTTCAGGACATTTGTCAAACCGCAGGCATCAGCAAACAGACGATAAATTCTGCTCTCCGCAAATTAGAAGCAGATGGGATACTTTATTTAGAGCCGGCCGGCACAAAAAATAAGAGAGTCTGCCTTACCGTCAAGGGAAAACATCTGGCAGAGCATACTGCCTTGAAGATAATAGAAACAGAAAATGATATCTTTTCTTCCTGGTCAGAGGACGATGTGGAAAAATATCTTACACTCACCGAACGCTATTTACTTGCATTTAGGGAACAAAGCAGAAAAATAGAAACATAACCGAATTTTTGCATGGATATAATTTTACTATTTAACAATAAATTACTAATTATAAGGGATGAGAAAAAATGAAAACAAATATTTCACTATCCAGTCACTTCACATACAGAAAACTTTTTTATTTTACATTTCCTTCTGTTATTATGATGTTCTTTACATCTATATATGGTGTAGTTGACGGTTATTTCGTATCAAACTTTACCGGAAAAACTGCATTTGCAGCAATCAATCTGGTCATTCCCTTTATCATGATTCTAGGTGGAATGGGATTTATGATCGGTACTGGCGGCACAGCTCTGGTATCCAAAACACTTGGGGAAGGTGATAGGGAAAAGGCAAACCGGTATTTTTCCATGATGGTATATCTGACTCTGATTTTGGGAATTGCACTATCCATTGTAGGCTTCGCCTTCATACGTCCAGTTTCCGTTTTCCTTGGTGCTACCGATCAGATGATAAATGACTGTGTTCTTTACGGACGGGTAGTACTTGGTTTTACAGCAGCGTTTATGTTACAAAACGTATTCCAAAGTTTCCTGATTGCTGCCCAAAAACCTCACCTTGGACTGGCGGCAACTGTTGCTGCCGGTATTACCAATATGCTTTTAGATGCCGTATTTGTAGGCTTCTTCCAATGGGGTGTTGTCGGAGCAGCACTTGCCACAGGGCTAAGCCAGTGTGTAGGCGGGATTTTTCCGCTCATCTACTTCATCCGGCCTAACAGCAGCCTTTTACGCCTTACCAAAACAAAACTACAGTTAAAACCTATTTTACAGGCCTGCGGAAACGGTTCTTCTGAACTGATGAGCAATATCTCCACCTCTATTGTCAGTATAATATACAATTTCCAGCTTTTGAAATATATAGGAGAAGACGGCATATCAGCATATGGTGTCATTATGTATGTAGCATTTGCATTTGCTGCTATCTTTATCGGATATTCCATCGGTTCTGCTCCCATCATTTCCTATCACTATGGTGCAAAAAACCATGTGGAGCTAAAAATATGCTGAAAAAAAGTGTACTGCTTACCGCCAGCGGCGGCATTATATTAACAGGGCTTGCATTTATACTGGCCAATCCGCTCGCCAAACTGTTCGTGGGATATGATACCGCCCTTTTTAACCTCACGAGCCATGCCTTCCGGATATTTGCCTTTTCATTTATACTTGCCGGATTTAATATTTTTGTTTCCTCTTTTTTCACAGCGCTGAACAACGGTGGGATTTCAGCTGCCATCTCCTTTTTGCGGACTCTGATCTTCCAGACCACATCCGTACTAATCCTGCCCCTTTTCTTCAATGTTGATGGTATCTGGATGGCAATTACTGTTGCAGAAGTCTTTGCCTGTATTATCTCCATTATCTGCATTTTTGCCAAACGCAAAAAATACAGATATCTATGATACAGCTTTTATCGCTGTATCATAGATATCTGATCAAAGTGATAAATCTCCGTTTGCCGGGTTATCAAGCACCTTTCCTTCTTTGGAAAATCTGGAACCATGGCAGGCACAATCCCATGTCTGCTCTGCCGGATTCCATTTCAGGGCACAACCTAAGTGCGGACAACGTTTTGGTGTAACAGTCAGCAAGTTTTTTACAGCCTCAAAGGTATTGAGCAGCAGCTGCGGTCTTAGCATACTTCTGGAGGTTGAAAATACATCCTGAAAATCATTTTCCCTTCCTGTTACCATATCACAAAGAAGCTTTGCCGAAATCATGGAACCTGTCATTCCCCATTTATTAAATCCCGTAGCCACATAAAGTTCTTTTGTTCTCTTGGAATACTGTCCGATATAAGGAATATCATCTAATGTCATACAGTCCTGTGCCGCCCACGCACATATTTCTTTTGCACCGGCATAATGGTTATTTGCAAACTGCCTGAGTTCTTCCCAATTCCCCCCTCTTTTACCTGTGTGATGGGAACCTCCGCCCAGCAGCAAGATATCACCGTAATTCCGAAAGGACATCCCTTTTTTATCTTCATCTACGTACATGCCATCCACCTGTAATTCAGCCTTATCCTCCCCTCCTTGGGAAAGCGCAAGTACATAGGAGCGGTGCTGGTACATTTTGAGAAAATAACTCCCATGTTTATTAATAAACGGAAAATGTGTTGCCACCACTACTTTATCCGCCTTAACTTTCCCATTTTCTGTAACTGCGGTATTTCCTATCATCTCACGCACAAATGTGTGTTCGTAAATTTTTAAATCCTTTGCAATAAAGGATAAAAATTTAAGGGGCTGGAACTGTGCCTGTTTGGTACAGCATACCGCCCCTACCGTTTCCATTGGAAGCTTCGGCGTATCACATAATCTGGCATCATAACCAAGACGGCGGAATGCATCCATCTCCCGTTCCAATTTTCCTTTATCATCTATGGAATATACAAAATTATCTTTTCTCTCGAAATTACAGTCTGCCTTTTCGCAGAGTTTTTCATACTGTTCAATCGCCTGTCTGTTTGCCTGCAGGTACTTCCATGTTATTTCCCTGCCAAAAGTGCTTAAAAGCTTATCATAAATTAATCCATGCTGTAATGTAATTTTGGCCGTAGTATGCCCGGTGGTTTTGCTGCATATCCTATCTTTTTCCACTAAAACGCAGTCTACTCCCTCCTGCTTCAAAAAATAAGCCGTAAGAATACCTGCAATTCCTCCACCAATTATCAATACCTCTGTTTCTATCTCACCTTGTAAAACTGGAAATTCCGGCATTGTTACTTCTTTTTGCCAAATTGATTTCATGGTAATCATATTCCTCCTCGTCTTGATATGTTCGGATAGAAAATATTCTTTACCATAATGGTTTCATTTATGCCAGCTTCTGAATGAATCTATTGTCTACAGAAATATTTTACTCTGTTACAAAGAGCAGTTCAACCTGAGAATCAACCGAATATGGATTGCTGAAAATGAATAATCTGTTATCAAAATATTCAAATGCCAGACACTCATAGTTATTATTTTCTAATATAAGCTCCTCTTCTTTTAATGATACATCAAATCGATATACTCCATCATTGCGCAGCAAATATAAATAATTATCCCCATATGAAAACCCCGCAGCCTGCTCTCCGGCTCCCATTTCATAGAGTATATTGCATTCTCCCGTCTCTGGTACAAATTCAAAAAAAGCATCTGACTTTTTAAAATCTTTTGCTGGATTTTCCTGATATCCGGGAGTTCCTCTGCCATACTGCACAATCATATATATAATGTTATCATGAAACCCAATCTGAGAAGCAGAAAGTCCTGCATACCCATCACACCCCTTTATAATCTCTGTAAGCTCATTTTCCTCACCAAGATATCTGCTTTTTGTATCAACACTTAACCGTATATATTGGTCTTGAACCCTGCCATATGTATGATATCCACAGCAGGAATATTGAAAGCCATCTGTATTTTCAACAAGGACTATCTGTGGCTTATCATCGCTTAAGGACTTATCTACAATAATATCATATCCCTCAAATTCATGTACACGATAATCATCTATCACGTCTGTCTCTGTATTCTCTAATACCCACTGGGTTAAATTCACCCCTTCATCTGATTTATGATAATATATCAAATCATATATATAATTACATGCGGTCTTACCGTTTACATAACCTTTTCCATCCTTAATTCTTTGTGAAATAAAAACATCATCATTATGCACCTTCATTCCCGTCACTTTATATTCATCCATAATCAATGAATTTGTTTTGTTATTAAAATCATAGCAAAACAATTGCCCGCCACCATCAGAAACTGAATAATAAAGCATATCATTATTACAAGCCATAAACTCTAAATTATCTGCTTCCACAATCATTTCCATTGTCTCATAATCACAAATACCACCACAATGATAAACATAGGTATGTAAATTGTTTTTACAAATATACCTATGATTTCCTGTTGTTCCGTCTACGGAAAATATATCACAATCTGTGGTTACTCCGGCCATAGTACCATGTGTCCATTTCTCCAAAATGCCATCTAAACCTCTACATCCCTGTAATAGCATCATAACCGTAAAACACAATCCTATTAACAGTAGTAAATATCTTTGCCTTCTCCAAAACAAAAAACTATTTTTCATATAAAATTACTCCATTTCCACAAATCATCTATTCTCTAATTCCAATAAGGGTAATCGGCTCTCCGTTCCCATTATTATACCCTGAAACAGCTGAATCCAGAGATTCATACGATTTCGTTCCCTCGTAATCATTATGTACCACATACACATCATTTTCCTTAGTAATACTAACGGTATGTATCATGGAACTCAAATCTGACCCATTATTATAGGTTGTCATAATATAGGTATCATAATCTTCTGATAAATTGGAAATATTAGACGTCGATATACCATCACCTACAAGCATTTTTGTATCATATCCATTATTATCAAAATATTCATGGACTGATTCAGGCGATGTACCAAATTCTCCAAACAAAGTAATTCCCTCTTTCTCAAACTGTGCAAGCAGTTCTGGAAAACTGTCTGGGGATTCACCATTCGTCAAATATTGTAATGCATTATAGGCGGCAATTACTTCACAAGTATTATAATCCCCGCTATGACTTCCATATTGTACACTATTCATTCCGGGTTGATCTTCAATATACTTTCCGTTTCCATGTTCATCCTGATATTGCTCCCACGCTTTTTCATTATTCTCCCTATGTTCATCTATGGTATTTTGCGGCATACCTAACATTGAAAGAAAAGATAGTATACCAAGCAATGTTAAATCAGACACATTGTTCGGTACATATTCATAAAACCATTCTTTCCAGTCTGTATCATCCCCAGACACTAGCTTATCAATTCCTGCAAAAATGATTTTCTCCAAGTCTAAACGAAACGAAATAAATTCTGCTTCCGTTATTACACGTTTTTTTGCCAGACGTACAATTTCTTCCCATATTTCTTTCCAATCAATAGTTCCATCTTCCGAAGAATCGTCATCCTCATTACTTTGCTTTTCATGAAGTGATATTTTAATATCATTATCTTCTACTCTTATATCCGCATTGACATATTCACTTGCGATATTATGCAGCTTCTCTGACATTGTCTGAAACCCCTTCTCCAGTGCAGTTAGCTTCTCTATGCTGGCAGATAACTCAGCTTTTATAATACCTGTAGAAGAACCCAGAGAAATCCCATTTTTTACTTTTTCCATATATGCAATCTGTTTTTCTATCTTCGTTCCACAAGATTTTAAAGTCCCCACATTTAACAACACATTTTTAGGTATAATTGAAAATTCACCCATATATATCCTCCGTAAAATTATATTTTTTAGAGAATACCATATTTTATATCTTATTTATCATTTTTCAGACAGATAACCAGTTTTTAGGACAGATAACCATATCCTTGTCTTTAATCTATCCTCTCCCGTGTAATATTCTTCGCCCACTTATAGCTGTAAAAATGTTTAAATACCCACGGCCATTTTACGAACTCGTCTGTACATAACAGGACATACACGATTTTAACAGGCAGCTTAAATACAAATGCTGCCAGCAAACCTAAGGGAACAGCATAGCACCACATATCAATCACATCACAGAGGAATCCAAACCTGCTGTCGCCGCCTGCCCTGAATACTCCGGCAATCAACACTGTATTGACGGCACTGCCGGTAATATAATACATATTTATATATAGCATAAACTGTAAATAATCCATGGCAGTCTCAGAAAGGTTGACATAATGCATTACAACCGGCGACAGGAAAAAAACAAAGATTCCACCAATCACCCCTGCCACAACAGCCATTCTAAGCAAAGTGTGGCTGACTCTCTTGGCCTCTTCAATCTTATTTCCCCCAAGAATCTGCCCTATAATAATTCCGGTAGCACTTCCAATGCCTAAACACAATACACTGCCAAGGTTACGCACAACGGAAACAATAGAATTTGCTGCCACAGCATCATTACCAAGATGTCCCAAAATAACGGAATACATAGAAAATGCCAATCCCCAAATTACATCGTTTGCAACAGCCGGAAGTGCCATCTTAAGAAAATCATCAAATAATACCGGGTGCTTTTCAAAAACAGGCTTGATACACAATTTTACATCCTGATTTCTGGATGAAACAATCAGGCAGCATACCATCTGGATTCCTCTGGACATTGCTGTTGCGAGTGCAACACCTGCAACCCCCATCTTCGGCAGCCCAAAGCAGCCAAATATAAAAATGAAATTGAAAAACACATTAGATAACAGCGATATTATTTCAATAACCGTACTGATCGTGACCTTCCCAATGCAGCGTAAAACGGCAGTATATACAGCACTGATACTCCATAACACCATAGCGGGTGCACATATCCTGAGATACATACTTCCTAAGCGTATCAATTCTTTGTCCTCTGTAAATACCCTCATCAACAGTTCAGGCATTGTCAAACACAATATTGCAAACATACAGGTGATAGACATGGAAAAGTGCAGACCAATCCCCTCTACTTTTTCAATGGCCTTGGCATCCCCTTTCCCCCAGTATTGTGCACTCAGCATAGATACCCCTGTTCCGATTCCATATAAGAAATTAAATATCACATGTCCATACTGGCTTGCTAAGGATACAGCAGAAATTGCATCCTGCCCTACATAATTCAGCATAAGTACATCCGCTGAATTTACGGCAGCATCCAGAAGATTTTGCAGTACGATAGGAAAGGCAACCATGAATATTTTTTGGTATAGTTTATAATCTATTTTTCTTTGCATATACTATCTCTCCTCATCCTTTCTACATCGCCAATAGATTTATGTCTGTAGAAGCCTCATTACTTAGATACCGATTCCGATTTGCCATATGAAGGCTGTACCATTTATGTATTTTCCCACTAAAAAAAGAGAGGCTATGAGAACATAAACCACTTTTGGCGACAAAAACAAAGATGATTCCGATTATTCGAAATCATATCAATAAATTATGTTTCATGTCTTCAAAAGTCGATTATCTTCTCATCTTTTCACCTCTCTCTTGCAATATTGAATAATTATAGAATAGCCCTCAAAATTTGTCAATTATCTTTTATTCATTATTAATCTAATGATAAAAAACTATATAACACACATCATATTCCTAATCTCCATCATCCAAACCATTATATTATCGTTATCCCCTTTGCTTAAAACATCACTCCCGTTAAAGTTATCATAAACATTTCATGTTAAATCATAAATAATTTTTTGGTTTTTACATGAAAGACAATAAATGCTTTACCTCCTCATAAATCCTAAATAAACATACCTTCTTTCTGTATATCCAAGAGCCTTTTCGAAGCAAAAACTATAACTAAAAAAATTTTAGATATACCTATCCAATATGAAATGCTATAATATAGACGTGAATACTTAAGAAAAATTGGAGGTTACACTATGGAGAAGGTAACGCAGGCACAATTGGGTGCACTATTGACACAGGCAGTTTTAGACAAGCCAAAGATTATCTTGCATACAGTCTGTCGAACTACAATCCTCAATATTGTATGCTTTGCCTGTTCAGGGGGCATCCACGGAATGGGAAAATGGTTTGTCGAGATCAAGGGAACAATTATGTTCCTGGGACTATGGGCAGTCTTTCTTGCAATCGGACTATTTCCGCTGGTACATTTAAAAGATTCTCTGGCCTTTTATGAAAATGGTATCTGCTATAACGGTATCAACTATCTTCATTCACAGCTTGGACCTATCCGCTTCCGGGATTTCCACCACGGAATGCAAACGAGTAATATGATGGATACGAATTTACGGACCTTTGATGTTACTTATCTGAAACGTCCAAAATTTTATTATAATCAAGCATATATGAATCAGGCTGCCCCTCAGAGCAGCCAGTCAAACTTTTAATACGGGAGGATAAAATAAACCATGGAAACAAAGTACATTATTTATATCGTAATATTTTTTGTTGCTGCATTTGTAATTGTATATATCAAGACATGCATTGATGAGAAAAAAGGGATAGACAGCGAGGAAAAACAACGGATTAATGATATCATCAGAAATCTGATTCCGAATGCCGAAGATTTCACACCTGCATATGCACACTGGCAGGTAACGAATTATACCGGTGGCGGACGAACAAGCATTAACACCACCACCCGCTATTGGTACTATGCCATTGCATTCAAAACAGGAATGATTTATATTATTCCCCTTTCTTTTGACGGCGGTGATATCAGCTATGGAGAACCTATGTGTTTTACTAAGGAAAATCTGGGTAAGGTAGATACAAAAGAAGGAGCAATCTGGGCAACCTTTTACGATTTGGAGCAAAAGGAATTGCTGACACTTGCCGTTTATCCAAGTAATCTCAAAGGTGATAAATACGAGCCTGTCAATATACAGCAAAAAGAAGCATCTGACGCATTTATTGCATTTATAAAGGACTTTATGACCGAGGTAAATACATACCACAATGTACCAATCAATAAAAAAACCGGCAGACCTTTAAAAAAATGACTATGAACCCACAATCGTTCCTCCATTTGGATGCATAACCTGACCTGTCATGTAAGAGGAATCATCAGAGGCAAGAAAGACATAGCATGGTGATACCTCACAGGGCTGACCTGCCCGCATCATCGGAACCTGCGATGTTTTCCGTCCAAAGGTCGCAACCTCCTCAGCCGAAAAAGAGGCCGGGATAAGCGGTGTCCAGATTGGTCCCGGTGCAACAGCATTTACACGAATTCCCTGTTCTACCAGCGACTGGGACAGGGATCTTGTAAGTGCAACAATTGCACCCTTCGTGGCACTGTAATCAATCAAATCCTTATTTCCCTGATAAGCCGTAACCGAAGCTGTATTAATGATGCAGCTTCCGCATTTCATATATGGAAGTGCTGACTGAATCATGTAAAAAAAGGAAATCACATTATTTTGAAATACCAGATTCAGCTGCTCCGGTGAGATATCCAGAATGCTCCGCTGTATAAACTGTACTGCATGGTTATTCACAAGAATATCTATCCTTCCAAAGCATTCTATCGTTTTTTCCACACATTTCTTTACAAAATCAATATTTTTCAAATCTCCCTGTAAAAGCAGGCACTTTCCACCCATCTGGCTGATTCGTTCAGAGGTTTCCCTGGCATCACACTCCTCATCATAGTAAATGAGCACAACTGCCGCTCCCTCCTTTACAAAATCATAGGCAACTGCCCTGCCTATGCCGCTGTCACCTCCGGTAATGACAGCCACCTTGTCTTTCAGTTTGGGACCGCATGCTCCGCATTCAGAAATTGGTCTCGGTTCCATAATATATTCCAGTCCCGGCTGTACGTCCTGATGCTGCGGCGGAAAAGAAAAGGGTATATCTTCGCATTCCCTGACGCATCCATATTCTTTATTTTTCTCCATTATATCATTTAACCTTTTTTCTTTAAGGTATGAATCTATCTCAAAAATGGTGCCTGGTTCGTTGGCGGCAGGCAGGTATAGTTCTCACACACATAATATGTTGTTTTATCATTTAACAGCCTGTGCTCCTCTGATTCCTGCTGTTTTATCCTGATATCCGCATAAAGCGGCAGACGGGGCATAATTTCTTTTATATTGTCATCCGCTGACAATGCCACTGTAATCTTTTTCGGCGGTCTCATATAATAGAGCAATGCTATTAAAAACATACTGTACCCTACCGGATAAGATGATGCTTTTGCAGATAAAAAAGCAAGCTGTCCTTCAGCCTTTTCTCTGATTACTGCATCCCCTGTAAGCTGTGACAGCCGCACAAGGCAGTATGCCATAACAGAGTTTCCACTAGGCAGTGCACCATCATAGGTCTCCTTTGGTCTTGCAATCAGGCTGTCATTTTCTCTTCCATACAGATAATATCCGCCACTATTCTCATCCTTAAACTGCTTTTCCGCCTCTTCCCAAAGCTGTCTGGCACGTTCCAAATATCTTTCATTTGAGGTCACATCATAAAGGCAGAGCAGTGCAGCTGTATAATATGCATAATCATCTAAAAATCCCTTTCCTGATAATTTTCCATCACGAAAGCTTACATAAAGAATATTTTCTTTTACAAGATGCTTTCTAAGAAAACCTTCTGCCTTTTTCGCAGCATCTAAATAGCAATTCTCTCCGGTCACCCTGTAAAGCATGGACATTGCACAAATCATAAGTGCATTCCAAGAGGTAAGCACTTTATCATCTAAATGAAGCTTCATGCGGGACTTTTGGTAATGATACAGTTTTTCTATTTCATGGTAAAATTGATCTGAAATCCTGTTTCCGCTTAGCAGATTCGGAATGTTCTTTCCCTCAAAATTCCCTTCCTTCGTCATACCAAAGTAATCACAAAAAGCTTTTCCCTTTTCATCACCTAAGACCTTACAGACCTCATCATAATCCCATACATAGAATCGTCCTTCCTCACCTTCACTGTCTGCATCCTGTGCCGAATAAAACTCCCCATTTTCTCCTGTCATTTCCCGAAAAATATATTCTGCCGTTTTCTTTGCTGTATCCAGTAAAAGCTTTTCTTCTGTCGCTTTATATGCAACGGAATATGCAAGTATCATTAATGCATTATCATAAAGCATTTTCTCAAAATGAGGGACTAGAAAATAATCATCCGTGGAATATCTGGAAAAGCCATAACCGATATGGTCAAAAATACCACCTCTTCTCATCTTATCAAGCGTAATTTTCACCTGCCCAATTGCCTGTGCGTTCTCAAAAAGCCTTGCATAAAGGGTAAGAAAAATCAGATTATGGGGCATCGGAAATTTGGGAGCCGACCCAAATCCTCCATGTTTTTTATCAAATCTTTGAAAAAACATTTCCACCGCAAATTCAGGCAGCTTTTTATCCGGCTTATCATCAGAAATTTTATCTTCTGCCTTTATACTGACAGCAATTGCTTCTGCTGTCTGTAAAAGACCTTCCCTGTTGCTCTTCCATTTTTCCACAATCCGAAGCAGCAATTCCTGAAAACCGATCCTGCCAAACTGTGTCTCCGGTGGAAAGTATGTCCCTGCAAAAAAAGGTTTTTGTTCTGACGTCATGAAAATACTCATAGGCCAGCCGCCGCTGCCTGTGAACGCCTGGCACACCGACATATATACGCTGTCAATATCGGGACGCTCCTCACGGTCAACCTTAATTGAAATAAAATATTGATTCAGAATTTCTGCTGTTTTTTATCTTCAAAGCTCTCATGTGCCATCACATGACACCAGTGACAGGTACTGTAGCCGATGCTCAAAAATATAGGTTTATCCTCATCTTTTGCTCTCTCAAATGCTTCCCCGCACCACGGATACCAGTCAACCGGATTTTCGGCGTGCTGCAGCAAATAAGGACTTTTTTCTTCTTTTAAATGATTACTCATACACAATAAATTCCTTTCTAAGTCAAAGACTCCGCGGCAGTCGCCAAATGCAGGCAGGCTTGTATCTGGCTCGCTGCTTCGCGGAAATAAAATCTGCAAAAATATCTTTCCCTTTATTATTGTGTAATTATCTGTAATCTATCCCTTATCGATACATTGTCATTTTCTCCCATTATTTTCTTTGTTTTTTTTCGAAAACCGTGACTTCACCTCACGTATAATATCGATATCCACAATAAGGTTTATCACAAAATCAAATAATTCCATTAAAAATTCCATCGCTTTGTTATCCCCTTTCTGCTTCTGCCAACATACCGTTTTTGTTTCACGATTACATAAACAGCTCTGCCAGAATGTCACACTCCGGCAGAGCTGTTTACTACAATAATTCTTTTAATATCTGATTTACCATTCCCGGATTTGCTTTTCCTTTCATGGCTTTCATTGTCTGTCCCACCAGGAAACCGATTGCCTTTTCCTTACCGTTCCGGTAATCCTCCACAGACTGTGGGTTATCTGCAATCACCTGTTCAATGGCAGCACGAAGTGCCCCTTCGTCATTGACCGTCTTCAGTCCTTTTTCCTCGACATATTGATCCGGATCAATGTCCTCTTCAAATATCTTCTCAAATACCTCTTTTGCCACAGTGGAATTGATTGCCTGGGAATCGGTAAGCTGAATCAGCTTTGCCAGATTCTTCGCTGAGAATGTAATATTCTCTGCATCCATTTCTTTTTCCTTTAACAGACGCATCGTCTCCACCATGAGCCAGTTGGAAACCTTCTTCGGGTTTGCATCCAATGCAATGGTTTCCTCAAAGATATCCGCTAATTTCTTGGTTCCTGTTAAAATATCTGCATCATACTCTGGAAGTCCATATTCTTCCTGATAACGTGCCTTTTTCTCCTCACGGAACTCCGGCTGCTTATTTTTTATCTCTTCCAGCCATTCGTCACTAATCACAATCGGTACAAGGTCTGGGTCTGGAAAATAACGATAATCCTGCGCATCCTCTTTGGAACGCATTGCATAAGAGTATTCTTTGGTATCATCCCATCTTCTGGTCTCCTGGATAACCTCTTTCCCGGCCTCTATCAAGTCAATCTGACGTTCCCGCTCATTTTCAATCGCTCTCGCAATTGCCTTAAAGGAATTCAGATTCTTCATCTCAGTACGTGTACCAAACTCTTCCTGTCCCACCTCACGGATAGACAAATTCACATCTGCACGCATAGAGCCTTCATTTAACTTGCAGTCCGAAGCTCCAAGATACTGAATCGTCATTCTAAGCTTATCCAGATAAGCAATTACCTCATCCGCAGAACGCATATCCGGCTCCGATACAATCTCAATCAACGGTACTCCCGAACGGTTAAAATCCACTAAAGAACTGTCAGTGTATGGATCGTGGATTAACTTACCGGCATCCTCCTCCATGTGAATTTCATGGATACCAACAAATTTTTTCTTTCCGTCCACCTCAATCTCTACCTTCCCATCCCGGCAGATTGGATAATATAACTGGGAAATCTGATAATTTTGCGGATTATCGGGATAAAAATAATTCTTCCGGTCAAATTTGCAGTTCTGGGTAATCTTACAGTTCGTGGCAAGACCCACTGCAATAGCCTTATTTACCACTTCTTTATTCAGAACCGGCAAAGACCCTGGCATACCGGTACAAACCGGACAGGTATGGGTATTGGGAGCACCACCAAATGCAGTAGAGCATCCGCAGAAAATCTTTGTCTTAGTCGCCAGCTCCACATGCACCTCTAAACCGATGACTGTCTCATATGCCTTACTCATTTTAAAGCCCCCTTTCTACTGCAAATGCAGGTCGTTTGTATTCTTTCGTCTGTTCAAATGCGTAAGCCGCACGGATGATACTCTTCTCATCAAAATGCTTTCCAAGAAGCTGTAAACCAATCGGAAGTCCATTATTGTCATATCCACAAGGAAGGGAAATACCCGGAAGTCCTGCAAGATTTACAGATACCGTATAGATATCACCCAGATACATCTTAATGGGGTCACTTAAGGATTCTCCCAATTTTAATGCCGTCGTAGGAGCAACCGGTCCTAAAATCACGTCATATTTCTCGAAAGCTTTATCAAATGCCTGCTTAATCAGTGCTTTTGTCCGGAGTGCTTTCATATAATATGCATCAAAATATCCGGAAGAAAGGACAAAGGAACCAAGCATGATTCTTCTTTTTACCTCTGCACCAAACCCTTCAGAACGTGTCTTTTTATACATATTGTGGAGGTCTGAAAACTCTTCAGTACGGTATCCGTATTTCACACCGTCAAAACGCTCCAGGTTGGAGCTTGCCTCTGCACAAGCGATAATGTAATAAGCGGGAATCGCATATTCCACAAGACTTAAATCAAATTCCTCAATGACTGCACCTTTTGCCTCCAAAGCCTTTGCTGCTGCCATAACTGATTCCTTTACCTCTGCATCTAAGCCCTCGCCAAAGTAATCCTTCGGGATTCCTATTTTCATACCTTTTACATCATCCACTAACGCATTAGTAAAATCATCCCCTGTTTCCTTAACCGAAGTAGAATCTTTGTCATCTTTACCACAGATTATCTCTAAAATCGTTGCACAATCCGTTACATCCTTTGCCAGAGGGCCAATCTGGTCTAAGGAAGAACCATAAGCAATCAACCCATATCTGGATACTCTTCCGTATGTAGGCTTTATACCTGTCACTCCGCAAAAACCTGCCGGCTGTCGGATACTTCCACCGGTATCAGAACCTAATGCATAGGGAACCTCTTCTGCCGCCACTGCTGCCGCAGAACCACCAGAAGAACCGCCTGGCACTCTTTCTAAATCCCACGGATTCTTTGTCTCACCATAATAAGAGGTCTCAGTAGTGGAACCCATTGCAAACTCGTCCATGTTTGCCTTTCCAACGATAACCGCTCCCGCTGCCTGCAGCTTCTCCACTGCCGTTGCCGTAAATGTAGGTACAAAATTGGACAAAATCTTAGAAGAACAGGTGGTAAGCATTCCGTCTATACACATATTGTCCTTGATAGCAACCGGAACACCTGCAAGAGGGCCATTAAGCTTCCCTTCATCTATCAGTTTTTGCACTTCTTGTGCCCTCTTTAGCGCACCCTCTCTATCCACCGTGACAAATGCATGAATATCCTTTTCCTTTGCCTCAATACTGTCAAGAAATGCAGTTGTTGCTTCCACAACGGAAATTTCTTTATCTTTAATCTTTTTGCCGAGCTCTACAGCAGTTATGCTTAAATCCATTTCTTTCTCCTCCCTATTCAAAGGTCTTTGGCACCTTATATGCTCCATCCTTTTTCTCAGGTGCGTTTGCCAGCATATTATCTCTGTCATCACCATTTATTACAACATCCTCACGGAATACATTATGCACGGAAAATGTATGGCTCATAGGCTCCACACCATCTGTATCCAATTCATTCAGCTTGCCCACATACTCCAGCATATTAGACATATCCTTCTTTGCCTGTTCCTTTTCCTCTTCGGAAAGCTCCAGCTTTGCAAGGATTCCCACATATTCGATGGTTTCATCTGTAATCTGCATTTTCTTACCTCCTAATTTTCCAAAAATATTCTTTACTCAGCCAGTCCAAACTGTGCAAAATAATCCACTTCACAATCATATATTTTATCCAGTGTCTCCAGATCAATACCTGTATGCTCACTGACATAAGCCATCAGCTTATCACCGGATATCGCCTTTACCGGCAGACCGTCCTCATCAATCTCTTCTACAATATATTCTTCCTTTCCCTCGGCAAACTCCATAAAGGCATCTGCACCATCCAATGCTTTTTGTACCAGCTCTGTGTCCATACACAGTTTCTCTCCTATAAAATCAGCTTCCTTTTGAAAATCCTCTCCGAAAAATTCCTCCAAAGATACAATTTCCAGATTTTTTTCTTTGATTATTTCTTTGATATCATTATTCTTATCCATATATGCATACTCTCTCCTGTTTTCTTTCCATACCGTTTTACCAATCGCATATTTCTAAATCAATCCATAATGCAAAAATGCATTCTTTATACCGTCTTCATTCACATCCGTTGTCACAAAATCCGCAATGTCCTTAAGCATCGGATTGGCATTTCCCATAGCTATGGCTGTACCGGCAGTACGCAGCATCTCCATATCGTTTTCTCCGTCACCAATCCCAATGGTATCCTTTAAATCCGCATTAAAATATTTTGCGACAATATGAATACCGTTTCCTTTATGCATACCGATTTCTGACAATTCCCCACTATTACCCGGAAGTGCAATGGCACTGTCCACTACAGTAAATTCATCCTGTAAATCTCTCCGGATATCCTTTGGGTCATACTCCGTTGTCACATAAAGCAGTTTATTGACTGCAAGTTTTGCAGGCTCTGTTACCGCAGAAAGCGGCTTTGCCAGATCAAACAAAGCCTTATCATAGGGCTCATTGCGTGATTTACAATATGCAATATACTCATTTATATAATCAGATGCAGTATCACTCACCAGCAAATCTTCATTGGTTTCCAGCAAAATGGCAATTCCCCTGGATTCAAAATAATCTAATAATTTTCGATTCATCTCTTCCGTCATTGGACGGTGATAAATCATCTTTCCGTCCAGTTCCACATAAGCACCTGCCGAGCCTACAATCCCATCCAGCGGAACGCTTAAAATATCCTCATGCATCTCACATCTGGCACGTCCTGAACAGATAAAAACCTTGTGTCCATTCTCTCTGGCTTTACAGATTGCCTCCTTTGCACTGTCCGGGATTACTGCATCCCGTCCCACCAATGTACCGTCTATATCAAGAAATATATATTTTGTTTCCATACTAAGCCTCCTGTTTTTTGTAACCGCTTACTCTTCCTTTACTATTACCATCTGCATCCAGCCATATCCACTTCTTATGTAAAAACGGCTGTAGATTAGATTGCAGGAGTTCCTGCTTTTTAACCTGCCACCTGCCGTCTGAAATCAGGATAATCAGCTTACTTCTGGCATGGAATCGCTTTAAATTTTCTGCCAGCACTTCCATATTCTTTTCCCCTGTATGCGGCATTGATGCATAATCCTCAAATCCCTTTCCAATCCCCAGCATGGAAAGCGGCATGTTTTGTGTAATGATTTGATCATCTGAAATCCATTTTACAACATTCAAACGGGTATTGCGGAAAACGTCACCTTTTCGCTTCAGGGCAGCTGCGATTTCCCTACTGCATCCTTTTAATTCTTCCAAAGAAAGCTTATAATCCAGTATGACCGCCATCTCCGAAAGATGACTGCCTGTCAGGCTGCCAGGTATATGCAGTACCTGCTCCACATCATTATAAAACAGTTTCATTTGTACTGGCGTCATTCCTTTATCGCTTCCTCACATTCCCATCAAAAAACAAAATCTATCAAACCTGCCATGTATGTCCCAAATATATCCGGCATCCAGATACACCTGAACATCCAATGGTTAGTTTAATAGATATTTCCTTTTGTGTCAACTTATACCAGTCATCTTACATGAACTGTGCAAATACAGATGCTCCCAGAACCGTAAGCAGCCCTGCCACAGCAATCGACAAGCTGCTCATTGCACCTTCAATCTCCCCCATTTCCATGGCTTTCGCTGTTCCAATCGCATGAGAAGAACTCCCTATGGCAATCCCTCTTGCAACCGGTTCCTCAATCCTGAACACTTTGCAAATACTCTCCGCTATCATATTGCCAAATACTCCCGTTATGATAATCACTGCCACTGTAATTGTCACATATCCATCCAGTTCCTCAGAAATTCCCATACCGATGGCAGTTGTAATGGATTTGGGAAGCAGGGTAACATATTCTTTGTGATTCAGACCTGAAATAAAAGAAAATGCCAGTACACTGATAAGGCTGGTCAGTACCCCGGAACAAATCCCAATCAAAATTGCTTTCCAGTTTCCTTTCAGCATTTCCATCTGTTCATACAACGGAATGGCAAGACAAACGGTTGCCGGTGTCAGCAAATAGCTTAAATATTTTGCTCCTTCATAATACACATTATACTCAATCCGGCAGGCAGGCAGTATGATCATAATCAGAACAACTGCTGTCAGCAACGGATTAAAGATTGCAAATTCAAATCTCTTTTTTAGTTTTACACCGATTCCATATGCAGCCAGACTTAACACAACACCAAAAAATACAGACTCTGTTAATATATTATTCACTGGCTTTCACCTCATTTTTCTGTATTTTATTCTCTCTCCTGATAACAAACTGCGTAGCTTTCCCGGTTACCACCATGACAATAATTGTAGTAATAAGTGTAATTCCAACTACCGGAATACAAATCGGTTTTAACAGTCCCCAGCTTTCCAGCAAACCTACGGCCGCAGGAATAAACATCAACGGCATAATCTCAATTAAAAATCTGCCGGTTTCCCTTACGGAATCCAGCCTGATTGTCCCTGAAAGTAATCCGGTAAACAGAATCGCCAGACCATAAATACTTGCCGGAATCGGAAAGGGAATCAGAAAATGACAGATTTCCCCCGCAAAGGAAATCGCTAAAATGATACCAAACTGTTTCATGTATTTCACAAAAATACCTCTTTTCTTATTGAATATTGCAACTCATTGATTTTTTTCAATCCGAAATAAATACTCATACTCTTTCATTCGATTTCTAAGTACTCTGATTTCTTCTATCTCTCCATACTCCAATTCAATTGCCTGCATTTTATCATATACTGTATCATAATCAATCTGAAAAAGTGGTTTTACAGGATAACTAAAAGCCGTTACCTGTTCTTCAAAAGAACCACTTAATGTACAGGATACAAATGTATCACTTTTTTCTGTATTAAGTGCCCTGCCATTATCAAAAATAGGAGCCTTTCGAAATCCCCCATTTTCTGTTAAGAGAACTCCGTAATTATGCACATGCCGGTCTGTATTTGCAATCAACAAATCTATCTGGACAAGAACATTTAAATACTCTCTAAACATAAAAACTGAAATCCCATACTTATCCACCAATTCCAAAATGCAATTCAATCTTTCTTCTGCATTTCTCTTGGTCATTAAATAATCCGCAAAATTCTGCTTTCCCGTAAGCTTCGTAAAAAGCGATTGTATTGTGACAAATTCTTCATTTTTCTTTAAAAAATTATGAGAACGGCATCCTGCTTTCCCATTGATATAGCATTGTTCATAATGAACATAATCTTCCTCTTTTAAAGTTGAACACTCTAACAATACAGTCACCAAATATTCTACAAGCCCCTCTCTTCCACTCTTGTCAATTTTATAAAAATAGTCATTTTTTTTATATTTTAACTGGGTTCCTTTTGTTGTTGTCGCACTATTATAGATATATTCTGATTCAATTGAATAATTTATCATCTATGCTCTCCTTAAAATCTTCTTTTACACCTTACCTCACTCTTACATCATCCCACACAATATCTTCACCGTCAAACCGGAACCAAATAAAATCATCAACATCTACACCATGCGTATAGCGTAAAATATCGTACATATTATATTCTTTTAAATGCATTGCCTGAAGCATTTGCTCATCAACCCGTTCTTCACAAATCACTCGTTGCTGTAAGGCTCCTGCCACACTAATCATTGTCTTAGAGTTAGGACATGGGTGATACAGCAAATTATCAGTATACACCTCATTTTTAATCAATTCTCCCCCCACGATTTCCAGTCTCCCAACTTTATCATATCTATGAAAAATATCACAGCAAAAGGTTACTCCTGATATATTCTCCTTGTTACTATCCTTTTTTTCCGTATGCATATTTTTGCCTCCTTCCCATCACCATTTCATAGTTCCCTGCTTTTTTGCTTATGCTTAAAACCCCGTATCAATCTCAATCCGGCTTCCCTCTTTGGTCTTTTCAACCTTAATCTGCTGGGGTATATTTTCCATTAACTCCTCACGGTGGCTGATAATCCCCACAAGCTTATTGGTTTCCGAAAGATTAATCAGAATATCCATGGCACTCTCAATGGATTTTTTATCCAGAGTTCCGAATCCTTCATCCACAAAGAGTGCGTCCATCTGCACCCCTCCAAGATTGGATGATACAGTATCTGAAAGCCCCAGTGCCAGACTTAAAGATGCTTTAAAGCTCTCCCCGCCTGAAAGGTTCCCCACAGGTCTTCTGTGACCGGTAAAATGATCCTGCACCTCAAGGTTTAAAATCGTCTTACTCTTCTTGTCCCCGGAATCATCCTTCCTGAAAAGCTCGTACTGACCGTCACTCATAGGCAGAAGCCTCCTGTTTGCCGCAGCAATAATATGATCAAATCCGGCAGCCTGTATATACTGTTCAAATGTAACCTTCGCCTTATTTGGGATATTTCCCGTAATAAGGTTATGCAGTCTGGTACATATATCATTTTCCCTGCGGAATTTTTCCAAAGTACTCCTCTGACCGGCTATCTTTTTCTTTATCTCCTCATTTTTCTGAAGCCTGTATCCAATCTGCGTATTCTGCTCCCGTAATTTTTCTACAAGAATGCTCTGTTCCTCGACCTCTTCCTTCAGTTTAACCTCATCTACCTCGGTTTTTCCTTTGGCATCCTCTTTTGCCTGCCTTAGCTGTTCGGTATTTATCTGAACTGCCTGTTTATAATCATTGATTTTCTCCTCATTCCTTGTAATCTCCTCCTCATCAGCAAGAAATTCCAGAAATACTTCCTTCGATTCAAACTTCTCTGCCTTTAATGTCTTTTCAAAATGCATTCTGGTTTCCTCAGCCTTTTCCCGCTGGAACTGAAATGCTGCTTCTAAAACACCAAGGGCTGACTCTGTCTTTGCCTTCTTTGTATCTGCTTCCTGCTTGGCAGTCTGGGATTTTTCTATTGCATCAAAAATCCTCTTTGCCTCCTGTTCTGCCTTCTCCTGCTCTTTCCTGGCAGTCTTAAGATCCGGAAATGCAAGCTTCTCATACTCTCTCAAAGCTGTTTTCTTTTCTGCCAGCACTGTCTGGTTCTTTTCCTTCCTTGCGTTATAATCTTCCTTCCGCATCATAAGGCTGTCCGTTTCTTCTCCTCTGGCCTTTTCGATATTCCTGACAGCCTGATTGTAGGTTTTGCAGTCTTTTACCAGACGGCTCTCTTCTTTTGCATTTTCCGCCACCTGCTCTTTCACATCATTTAATGAGGAAGTGATAAAACTGAATAATCCTTCTATGGAATCATCTGCTGGAAATGTCTCCTTACAACGCTTATCCTCCAGACAGGATAAGATTCTGTTTCGCAGCTGTTTTTCCCCGGATTCCAATGCAGTCTTTGCCTTTTCGGCATCAACAAGGGCACGCTCCTTTCCTTCTTTTGTCTTCTCTTCCCTCTCCTGCAGCTCCTTTAACTCGTCTTCCGAAACAATCTCATCAGACAGCACAGCAGGCTCTGGATGATGAGCGGAACCGCAGACCGGACATTTACTGCCTTCCTCTAATCCCTGTGCCAGCATTCCTGCCCGGCAAAGCTCCAAAATACGCTCACATTCCCTGCACCTTGCAGCTGCTTCTTCATATTTTTTTTGTGCACTTTTAAACGCAGCCTGCTTTATCTTAAGCATCTTCGCATTCTCTTTATAATCGGGGATTGCACACTCTATGATATCTTTTATCTCCGACTCTAATAATTGCAGTTCTTTTCCTGCATTCTGTATCTGGATCAGCCGGGTCTCACAATTTTTATGCTCTTTGATTACGGTATCCAGAGTTTTGATTTTATCCTTTAATTCCCGCTCTTCATCCCTTAGCGATTGTTCCTCGTCCTTTAAATGCACTCCTTCTTCTACCAGTCTGTCCACCGCTAAAGCCAGTGCATCCCGTTTTTCATATTTTTCTATGTCTTCTTTGAGTTTTTCTGACTTTTTGGTTAACTGTTCTGCACAAGGCTTGTCTTCTATACATTGTTTTAATACTTTTTCTGCCGATATTACAGCCTCCCCGGCAGCAGAGAGTTCTTCCCTTTTGGCGGTAATCTCCTTCCCCGTCTTTACAGCTCCATCCTCTTCCTTTCTCAATACATCAAAAATAGGTTTCATCTTCCGGACAGCCGTTTTCTGGCGTTCTACCAAAGATTCTAATTCTCTTATTGCATCCTTCCTGCTATCCAGCTTATCCTTTTCTTCCCTGAATTGCTTCAGCCGATGCAGAAATTCGTTATTTGTATGTGCACTATGAAATGCCTTCTTTTTTTCTTCCAGTATCTTATTTTCAGCATTTAGCTCCTTCTTATTATCCTTTAACGCTGATTTATCCTCTGAAATGATATCAGATAATATAGCCAGCATTTCATCCAGATTCCATGCACTGCTGCTTTTGCCCGCCTTCTCCTGCAGAGACAGTAATTCCGATTCCAATTCGCCGTCCTTCGGTGCTTCTGCATCCTTAAAATACTGGATAATACTGTCTTCTGCTGTTTTTCTCCCTGAAAAGCTTGCATTTTTCCTGTCCTTTAATTTATATTCCATATTCTGATAACCCGACGTCATAAAAATAGTCCGCAGTATCTTTGTCCGGTCATCTGTAGATGCATTTAACAAATCCCAGAACTCTCCCTGGGCAATCATTGCAATCTGCTTAAACTGTTTAAAGTCTATCTTCAAAAGCTCCTTTACGGCATTGTTAACCTGCGATACACCTTCAATGGGCGTCTCGCCTTCACAATAAAATTCCGCTTTTTCTTTTTCGGTAATCATGCCATTTCCACGCTGCTTCTGTCTCTCATATGAGGGCTTCCTATACACGTGATATTGTCTCCCCTGATGGGTAAAGTAAAAATCAACAAAGCTTTCCGTGGATAGCTTTGCATATTCGCTGCGAAGATTTTTTGTGTCTCTGTAAGAACCGCTGGTCTCCCCATATAAAGCAAAACAAATGGCATCAAAAATCGTGGTTTTACCCGCCCCCGTATCTCCTGAAATCAGGAAAAGCCCTCTATTTTCAAATCGTTCAAAATCAATTACAGGCATCTGGTCAGCATACGGACCGAATGCACTGATAATCAGCTTAACCGGCTTCATTTATCACACCCGCCTCTTCTGCAATCTCCTTCATAATATCCATTTCCTCTTCACTGATATCACAGCCATACATCATATGATAAAAATCCGATATCAGTTCAGGATAACCCTTCTCCTTGGTTACCTGTGTAAGATCCACCTGCTCCATTTCCCTTGTGTGTGCATTATCGTAAATAATTTTCATGGTATTCTTATAATACTGCTGAAAAATCGCCATTGCATCATGAACCGGTTCTTCATCCGTCAGCGTCACATAGATATAATCATCCGGTGAGGTAATATGTTTTTTATCCAGCAGCTGTTCCATCTTCCCTTTTAAATGCCGCATATCCCGAAGCGGTGTAAGCTCTATGAGTGCAACTGATATTTCCCCCTTTTTACCAAATGTAACCACCGGGGCAGATTTATGATTATTAACCTCACTGAGAGAATATTTCAGAATCGAGCCGGAATACCTGACAGTCTCCCTGCCTATTTCCTGCGGTGAATGAATATGTCCCAATGCAACATAATCAAAATCATCAAAACAGTCAACACCTATTTTTTCAATCGTACCCACATTCAGCACTGCTGCACTCTCCGAGCCCCCTAATTCAGGATCAGTACTTTTGCCCGCAACAAACTGATGTGCCACTAAAATATTTCTTTCAAAAGGATCAATCTCCCCATGTGCCAGTACCACCCTTACCGCATCATCATAAGATTCAATCTTCTCATCCGGGTAAAAATGCTTCACCTGCGATGCTTTCACAAAGGGCAGCAGGAACACGTTTACTTTTCCAAACTCATCCTGTAATTCCCTTTTATAAAGATGTCCATCATATTTTGCCGCAATATGAATCTTATTGGCCTCAAACAGGCTTCTTCCAAAATTCAGCCTGTCATCCGAATCATGGTTTCCACTGATCAGAAAGGTTTCTACACCTGACAAAGAAAGCCGGCTCAAAAAATAGTCCAGCAGATTAACAGCTTCTTCACTGGGAACAGCCTTATCATAAATATCTCCAGCAAGAAGAAGGGCATCAATCTTCTGTTTTTCGATGATGCCCAGGATTTGCTCTAACATATATTTTTGATCTTCTATCATATTAAAATCGTTTACTGATTTGCCGATATGTAAATCCCCTAAATGCAGTATTTTCATTTTGCTTCCATCCTTTATGCATATATTCACAAATAAGAAGTTGAAATTCATTCAACCAGTATAAGCCCAAAGTGATTCTGAATATCGCCCTTTTCCCGTAATGTATGTATTTCAAGATTGTTGTTCCTTACCGTTGCAAAAACATCAATTCCACACGCTTCCATAGCCGGAACGGTTTTGTCTGGAAAATTACAGTGGTCTGGATTGCATTTTTGACATTTCCTGCATGGTCCGCTGCCAAAAGCGATAACTTTGTAATAATCATCCAAAAACAACTCGCGTGCTACCTTTACGGCAAGAGGTGTCACTATGCTCATTTCATGGCATCGAAATAGAATCCCATATTGAAAGCAGTTTATCATTTCCTGCGTTTCTTTCCATGTGGGACAATTTGGCGGACAGCAATGGCTTTTTCCATAAGTATCACACCCATATTTGCAGCGATAGACTGTCCAGGCTGCCGTCACTATGGTATCAGCCGCTATCTTTATGGCTAAATCAGCTCCGTTTTCTTTTAATATTTCAAAATATTTTTCCATGCTAAGATACCTCTATAAACTTGAAGTTATCTACGTGTATAAACCAAATCTGTTATTCCATTATAAGTTTGTGTTTCCTGTAATTTCAGCTTTATTTCTTTTTCCATGCTTCCAAACAGCCGGATACCAGAGCCTAAAAGAGTTGGAATAACAGAAATATAGTATTGGTCAATCAAGTCACTCTGAATTAACTGCTGAACCAAATTTGCTCCGCCACAAATCCAGATATTTTTTCCAGTCTCTGATTTTAATTTTGTCAGCAAGTCAATAGGATTTTCGCTGGTAAAACGGATTTTGTCTGTAGAATTCCCCTCATTGTGCGTAATTACATAAGTGATAAAATCGCTGTATATCCATTCTGTTGGTGAAAGT